>JACCDQ010800798.1_pt1 | contig 139964 bp, 148 predicted proteins | sample 7446031 | NCBI WGS metagenome assembly JACCDQ01 (sample SAMN15323442, study PRJNA562643) | freshwater metagenome | isolation source: river surface water | place: USA:Blue River Watershed | collected 2017-08-17
AAAGACATTTGAAGGTGAAATTTATCAAAATCACAAATATGATTTTCAATTGGTAAATATGAAGCATGAACTGAATAGTTATTTTTCATTAATTATGGAAACCAATTATATGAGTGGGGATGCATCCTATTACGCATTTTCTGAAAAATCATTTAAGGGATTTGTAATGAAAAAACCTTTTATGTTATGGGCATCGCCATTAGCACCAAAAGGATTGAATCAATTAGGATTTAAATTATATGATAAAATATTTGATGTAGAAAGTTGGGATAATAGTTCGCATGATTTCAGAAGAGTAAGATTTTTTGACGATGTAAAAAGAATATGTGAATTACCTATTAATCAAATAGAGAATATGTATGTGGATAATTTAGAAACAATAGAGCATAATTATAACAATTTAATCAGATTAATCCAAAAAGAAAAAGAGGATTTTATAAATTTAGTATTATGATAACATTTTCAAACGATGCTGCATCAAAGCTAACTGTAAAGGGTAGTGGGAAGGTAGTTATTAAAACCGCTATGGAATTGGTAGGTTCGAAAACGGAATTGCCAGTATCAATCGAAGCTGATTTTACAAACATTCCAACTGAATTACATTATTTGTATTATCAGATGCTGGTATCACAATATGATACACGCCAAATGGTACATAGTAGTTTGTACGATAAGGAAGAGCCATATCCAATGACAATAGAAGAAAAACAAAAAGAGTGGCGTTGGAATAGATTGGCAAAATTAGTTTTGAAAGCAATAGGAAAATAATATGTTAAAGATAGTAAATCATAAGAAGCTAGAGCAAAAGTTGTACAAAGTGGATGGTAGATACTATATGATAACCAGAATGGATGAGCATAAAGAATATTATCGAATGTGGATAAATCCAATAGAGCATACATCAAATGGTAATCCGGTCGCATCTATTCATGGTTCGTTCCTATTAAGATTAGGTAGGAAATCGGAATACACTAAATATGCACAAACGGAATGTTATCCAATTACAACAAGTACGGGTGGTGAGGCAGTATATGTTAAGGATAGTGTAAACCATATCGATAACTTTATAGAATCATTACGACAAACAACTGATTACTTTTCAAAAAATGGTAAAATAAAATTAATATGGTAGAAAAATACACAAAGAAGCCCGTAGTAATAGAAGCAATCCAATACAAAGGATATATGACCGACGAGGTTAAGAATTTTATAGGTGATAGTTTAATATCAGAATCCCGATGGGGTGATGAAGGTGGGCCAGTTGGTTACTTTATTAAAACATTGGAAGGCAATTCATATATGTTAGATAGAAACGATTGGATAATCAAAGGAGTGAAAGGAGAATTTTATCCATGCAAACCCGATGTATTTGAAATGACATACGAAAAACTTAAATAATATGGTATACCTACTAATGCTAATATATCCAATAGGATTTTTATTGGCACTGACATTCTTTAAATTCTTTGGTAAAAAACTAAGGGGTATCGATTACGATTCTATACCGGATGAGGATAGATGGCCGGATGATTATGATTCAAACGCAGAAGCATATGTAGCATTTTCAGCTGCATGGCCTGTTATGTTAGTGTTAGGGATAGTAGTTGGGACAGTAAAGCTAGTATTCATATTTAGTAAATGGTATTTAAAATTATAATATGAAAACCTTTAGATACTGCCAAAGCCAGATAGAAGATAATGGTAAGTGTAAAGAGCAATGTGAACATTGTAAAGAATATTACGCACCATTAGAAAACGAACCGAAAGGGGCGGGGGTTGGGGGTGAGTCGTTAAAGGAAAATTTTATTGATAGTAGTCAGATTAGTTTAGAAAGTCCGAAGAGCTCGGATTGGATGTATAATTGGATTAGAAAACATAGTGGAAAATGAAATGGTTAGATAGAAACATATTGTATGTAGTGTACGGATTCCTTGCAATAGTAATCCTATTCCAAATGTGGTATATAATGGAAATCAAATCGGAATTGAAATTGTTTAAGAATAAAGCCAATGTTGAAAATACAAAACATAAATAAGATATACGGAATTGGAGTCGATTCGAAATGGTTACCGGATTCAAAAGATTGGATAGTGAATGGAGTTGAAGAGGTTGGGGATACATACATATTCGAATTGTTTAATCCCAATGGAAGGTTTACAAAAGCCGAAATTCAATTAAGAAGAGAACCACTTATCGATGCGATGACATTTGAGACGGTATATGAATTGTGGGCATGGAATTTGGAATCAAATAGGCCGGAAATACTTTCAAGAAAGGTTGAAGATATGAAAACGATTAAGGATATGTGTTTATGGTTGGGATATATGATTGATAAGATAGTACCGAAAAAATAGATAGTATACACTAAAGTTATGAAAGACGAAAGATTAGAAACCCTATCGGAAATGGTTAGAAGAGGGAGGCCAGTTTCAATAGATGAAGCATTCGAAGTTATTCAATATCAAGAGAAGTTGAAAGAGGAACGGAAAGCCAAAATGAGTTGGGTAGAAATGTTATTCAATTCGACACCTATTGGACAATTAATAAATTTATTTAAAAAAGGATAAGACATGGAGCCAAAAGATTGGGAAGATATGTATACGACACTTGCCAAAAGAATCAATGGAGGGGATACCGCAAAATACCATTCACTATTGGATGGGTTACGAAAGGAGTTCGAAAAGTATAAAGTATTAACGATTGATAATGTCAAATCAATCACCGGTACGGATATACACTACAAAGGCGAGAAGTGGAAAATTAATGGAGTAAAGGAAACGAATACGACATATGAGTTTCTATTGGATAAGGAATGGTTAATTGGTGCACCGACACAAATGAAAATGGTATTGAATAGAGTAGCGGATGGTAGGGTGTATACAATTCAAAGTATGGAGAATGGAAATTATAGACATTTGGGACGAGAATTATTAAAGGATAAAACCGAATTCTTAAAGGTGTTGGTAGAATTAACGGAATCACCATTTTGATTTACATCGAAAACGATTTTGAAAAGTAAGATAAAATAAATTCAGCAAGTATGGATAATAGTATAAGTTATAGTAAAGCAATAAGTGAACTACATAAGGCAATAGTTGAACTAAATTATAAAAATAAAGTGGATATACATAACTTACATAGGAGTGTTAGTAAACATAGAAAGATGACAAGTAATATAAACAGTGTAATAGATGGTACTGCCTTTCGTAGTAGTAGTATAAACGATAGTAAGAGGTTATTAACTATACAAAACCCTGAAGGATTAAACACTAACGATAACCTAATAAGTGGTGAATGGGGTATAACATATGGGGGAAGGGATTTGAGTTTAGAAGAGGATAACTATTGTTGGATAGTAACTAATAGAAGGACCGGATTAAAGGGATACTATATAGTAGAAAGGGAACTGATACAAAGTGATTGGTTAAATATAAGATGGGGAAAATCACCGGTGAGTTCAAAGGAGAGAAAGGAGTTAATCGATAAGAAAAGATTAAGGGATAAGGGTATGATTCAAAGGGATATGATAACTGCGATATTAAGAGGTCAATAGGATAAGATGGATAAGAGAGAGAATAGGGTAAAAAGGATAGTAAGGAGAAAGAAATTGGAGTTACTCACTGCTCTATTGGGATACCTTATAGGGATAGGATTAGGGGTATGGAGTATAGTTCAAATGGTTCTTTATAAGGGCAAATGAGTATATCACCTACCCCGTATCAAAATAGGGTGATGCAGACTAAAAGAAGTGGGTATTTGTGGGAATTAGTGTGAAAGTGTGTTAAAGTTTATATCAGTATCAAAATATATAAGTATATACGAATATATAACAAAAAACTATAATCATATAGTTACCATAGAATAAGTCTATACAATATCCCACACATTCACATGCAGTAGACAAAAAAAATTTACAAAGGTAAACCGGGGTTACAACCGTAAACACACATCCCAATCGTGGATAGGAGCAAACTGAATTAGACGGTGCGCCGCACAGACAAAAAGTATTTAGTTAAATGGGTAAGTATTCGGGCACAAAGGTACTGAAAATATGGGATATAGCCAAATAAAAAGTTATCCACATCCCTTGACTTTTTGCTCTTTTTTTCGTATCTTTATAGGGTGGTAGGGCGGGAGCAGAGAGAGGAAAAACTGGCCTGGCTAACCCATTGATTCTGAATCCCTTACATATATAAGAAAAATAGATACATAACGGGTTGATTATCAGCAAAAAATATTTAAAAAAAGTTGAAAATAACTGTTAAAATATTTGGCTATTTGCGCAGAATTGTCTATCTTTACTATATGAGATTGAGAGTTGCTCTCGCCTCACTTAAACTTTAAAACTTAAAATTTGAAAAATATGAAAACTTTAGAATTTATCCCTCGTTATTCTTCTATTAATACTGAAGCTTCTTCAGAGTTCAAAAACATTCCAGCTAATAAACCTCGTGTTATTAAGGCTGGTACTCCGATTATTACCTTTACTGATATCTTCGGTAAGAATTACAATTTCCCATTCCGTAATAAGAAACAAAGAGCTGAAATCAGCCAGTTGTTAAACCTTTTAAAAGAGGATTCAAAAACACTTAGAGCTATCTTAGATAGTTATGAGGTTCGTTATGGTCGTTATGTGAATGAGAAATCACTTCGTAAGGAGTTGAAGTTGGCCTTTGGGTTTTCGAATAACGCTATTGATTCAGTAATCAACGCTCATTAATCACTAACCATTAAATTTAAACATATGAATGATTCAATCACATTAGGCGAAATTATTATTGTTACCGCAGTATACTTTGTAGGTATATTGGTATACATCTTTGGTAAAACTATTGTCGAACATCTTAAAGAGAATCGTAATGTATAGTTCACCAATCGTTATGGAGGTCCTCGTAGGGATGCCCATCGGACTTGAATTAATTTATTTAAACTAAATCACTACCAATGAGAAAGATAACATCACAAGCGGTTGAAGCCTTTATAGAGCGTAAACCATTCAAAAAGAGTAATATGGCCGTATCAATTGAGAATGGTATCACTTACTTAAAGTTACACAACAATAAGATTGCTGCTCTATTAGCAGATGGTCGTATGTGGATATCCAACGCTGGGTGGGCTACCAATACAACAAAGGAAAGGTTAAACGGATTGCCTGGCGTAAGGGTTAATCAAAAGAATTTCCAATGGTTTATCAATGGAGTGCCTTGGACCGGTGAGCCTGTGTATATCAACAACTTATACAATACAGGTTTCCAATATGTATAAACCATTGGAAATCAATGAGTTATAAAATAATTGCTATTTTATTTGGCAATTCGGAAAAAATGTTGTATATTTACTATGTAATAAAAAGATAAGATATGAAAGGTAGAAAGAAATCAGAGTTCCCTCGTGGATACAAAGTTGAGGTTATTAACAAGCAGTTGACACTGAATGGTGTATCGGAATTGTATGAGGTGTATAAGGTAGAACATAAGAACCTGCCGGCACCTAAGATATTTGTGGACAAGGAATCAGTAGTTAAGTTCATCAATGAGTGTGAAGTTAATAAGATTGAAGCCAAAGCCCTTAAAGTAAGTGGTTATCAGCATGTTAAGGGTGTTGCCGCAGCACATAAGGATGCAATAGCATCGGTGGAGTTGGCAGACATCGTAGATAGTGGGGTAATCATCTAAAAATAAATGAAGTAATATTTGGAATTGTCAGATATTATTCGTATATTTGTATAACAAATTTAAACAATAAACAAAAAAACAAAGAGTATGAAAAAAGTATTCGTATTAGCGGCAATCGCTTTATCATTGACAGCATGTGGTGGTGGTGCAAATTCATCTAACACATCAGATTCAACAGCAGTAGATTCAACAGCGGTTGATTCAGCAGTAGTAGCACAAGATACAACGGCAGCAGTAGTTGCTGATAGTACAGCTACTAAGTAGTGAGTGAATTGCCGGTCCCATAGTTAGGACCGGTATACAAGCGGAGGAAGTGTTACGGTAGCACATCTGGCGTCCAGCCAGAAGGAGGTGGTTCAATTCCATCCCACCGCTCAACAGTTGGTTCACTCAAATGGTTATTCTCTGATTTACTTTACATTTATTACAACTTGAACCAACTATAAAGGTGGTGAGCTTTGCTTATCACCTTTTTTGTTATTAACATTTAAAACTGAATATATGGCGTATACATTACGTTCGAAGATTGAGAAGAGAGCGGAGGCGTTACGGATAGGGAGACAGGCTGAGAAATGGTGTCGGACTCATATGGGTACTAATAGAAGAAAAAAATATGATGTGTTAGTTACCTACTATAAGAGTTTGCCAGAAGATGTGGATATGGGTGAGTATAGGTATTGGGATAATGAAATCATAGTATACTATAACAACACACCTACTATTCAGGACTTCATCAGAACAATCATACACGAATGGCAACACCAATTGCAACCAATGGGTAAGTATGAGAGGTTACACGATGAGCATGGATACGAAGAGCACCCCTTAGAGAAAGATGCGGAGGCGGCAGAGTTGAAGTATTATAAACAAATGTGGATAGATATTAAACCAAAATTAAATAAGATATGAGTAATATTATAGAAGAAGAAGTAAGAACAAATGAAGCAGTATTAGTATTAACCAATGCGGAGGCGGTCCTTATGAAAAGGATTAAGGCAATGCGAGATGGTAAACCTAAGTACGCAGCTAGTGAAAGGCTGAACGAGATTCGCAACGCACTGAAGTTGCTGAAGGATTCCCTATAATTTGGACACACTTAATAAAAAATAAAAACAGCAAGAGTATGAGTAGTAGTATAGTACAAGGATACAGTAACATAGAGAGAGTACATAGTATAGAGAGAGAAAGGGAGAAAGTGCAGAGTAGTACTGAATTCCAAGAGTGGTGTAGTAAGTATAGTATAGGTAGTAGAGTACATAGTATAGATACCAAAGCTACTGAACTTATGAGGCAGTATGGTGAGAGGTACACTAACTGGGTTAAGAGTAAGAGTTAGATATTTTGTGTTTTCATTTTTCATAGTTTGACCGGTTGACCGAAAGGTTGACCGGTTTTTTTGCGTCTATCCCCATGGGAGGTGCTTGACCAATTTCATGTAACTAAGAAAAAGGGAACTGGCGTGAGACCGGGTCGGGTCCGCTTAAATACCGAGCCCGGTTTTTTCGCTGTGGAAACCCTTTTTGACACGGAATGTGATACATTAATTCCTCCCTAAACCCCCTTTTAGCCCTTTTATTTTTATTGAGGATTGATATATATTAGTATAAGAAATAGATGAGATGATACGAATAGAAGGATACGAATGGATAGCCAAAACATTTGCGATATCGGTAGGAGTAGCAAACATTTTAGGTTATAAGAAGAGAGAAGAGGCAAAGGATGAATTCCCTACCGAAGTTGGATTTAAGAAGTTCAATGATGAATTGGATATCAACTACATTATAACCGATGCTATTGAGGTAGGTAAGTATAGAGAATTACAAAGGGAACTATACCGATTGAATCAAAAGAGAACTCCACAAATTAAGGAACTCACTATATATAAAAAAGCTTGGAAAGAAACATATGGCAAAAACAATAAATCAAAATCCAAACAGGTATAAGAAAACCGATTCCGGTTGGGTTGTTTCTTCAGTAGGGGATTCACCTAATGGAAATCGTAAAGGTGAGATTAAACCAATCGGATTAGAGAAGGGAATACCACTTACGGAAATTAAACCCCTATTAGAAGTGGATGGTATCATTGTAAAAATAGGTGAAGAATTATTGATATCCAAAAAGACATTAGAGGAGATTAAGAGTTTTGAGAATCCGCATTGGGATTACCTAGCTAATGGTTCTATTTCGGTTAAAGATAAGGGAGTAGTAATAGGAAAGACTATCCCTATCATTGAGATAAGTGTTGATGGATTTGTAGATAAGGGAAGTGAAAGAGATGTAGCAAATAGAAACGCAGGAGTACAACAAGTAGAGTACATATATGAGGGAGATGAGGTAATGGGTATCTCTAAAAATTTGATTGAGCAGATTAACTACACTCTCAATGAGGATATCAATAGACCGGGTGATACCTTTTCTATTTTTGATTTACAGTTAGGAGATGATTCAGTATACGATACTAAACCCTTAGTTGTATCTACTACTCAGGAGGATGGTAAGTTCGATAAGGTGAAACTAACTACCTTTCTAACGGAGATGGATAAAAGGTTAGCTATATTGGATACTGATTTCAATATGATTAAGAATGTGTTCTATTCCGGTACTACTCCTAACAACAATGGGATTAAAAAGTTCGTCAAACAAATTGCTAATGTTTCCGATGATACTACCTTTGGTGGAGATTCATACACAACATCTACTACACAAACATCTAAAGTAGAAGATACTCCTAAAGATAAATCGGTAGATGCTACCAACAAAGTAATCGATGAGAAAACAACTACGGTACAAAAGCAAGTAGAGGAACAAAAAAGGGAGTTGGCATCTACACAACAAAAACAAACCCTTGCACAACAACAACTTCAAGCGGATTTGAACCAACAAGCTCAAAGAACCGATGAATATTATAGACAAAAATATGGAACTAAATAGATAAGTTATGATACTAAATGAAAGAGAAGAAAAATGGATTAATTTTTGGGAAGGTATCGGAGTGGCGATGAGAATACTGGCATTCGGTGTTCTATCCATTATGAATAAGGATACTCCTTTCCTCGCTATGTGGATTGTTAATACCGTCGATGCCGTTATCCTCACTTATTGTGCATGGAGACGAGGAAACAAACCTTATATGGCGTTAAACCTATTTTGGTTATTGGTTGGTATCGTTGGAATGTGGAACTCTATGTAAATGAGAGGGCTAAGGGATACAATATTAACAATAGTAATGATTCCGTTCATTTTAATCGGGCTAGGTTTGATTATTTCCGTTGGAATAGTACATTTTATCATTTGGTGGTTCAAGCGGCTTAAATCGAAAGAAAACAACTATCAATAGAGATATAAAAAATTTTCTTTAAAAAACGACTTTGCCCCCAACCCCCACTCCCCGCGAATGTGGATTTTTTCGTTTTCCAAAAAATATACATATATATAATTGAAACCTTGTGGTTAAACCTTCACTGTCCGTTGAGGCAGTTGAGTTGGAGAAATACCAACGAATGAAGTTTTAAATACAATTAAAAAAATAAGGAAATTATGAAACAATCAGTTTGGACAAGTGGGAGTCCGTCAAACCCACAAGCGTTTATCACCAAAGGTAAACAAAGAATCAAACAATTCGAAGGTCAAGTCTATCTAAATGATGGAGATGAATATCAAATCGAATTATTCAACCCAACCCCAAAACACATATTAGCAAAAATCAAAATCGATAAGGATTACTTATCAGGTGGTGGTATTGTGTTAAGACCAGGTGAGAGAGTGTTTTTAGAAAGATTTTTGGATTCAAATAATAAATTTGTATTCAGAACCTATGAAGTAGGTAAAGAAGCAGTTAATGTAGGTGCTATTGATAATAATGGATATGTAGAAATACAATTCTTTAATGAAGAGCACTCATTCTCAAATAGACCAATATATGGTAGTGGATATGGTACAATCACTACAAATAGTATTGGAAATTGGACAAATAATATAACCTACACTACAAACACATTGGGAATTAGTGGTATTACTAATACTGCATATTACAATAATGCAAGTTTAACATCTAATACTTTGGCAGGTCCAAATATTCGAAATGCAAATAAAGTTGAAACTGGTACAACTGAAAAGGGTGATACCTCTAATCAACAATTTACATCATCGGATAGAAAATTTAATTCATATGCATTTCATAATGTAGCATGGAGAATTCTTCCTACATCACATAAACAATATCACAAAGAAGAATTAGGTGTTCTATATTGCGGTGAGTGTGGTGCTAAGAGAAAAAAAGATACACACAAGTTCTGTCCACATTGCGGAACTAAATTCTAACAAAATATAATCACAAGGTATTCACTAAGGGAGAAGAAATTCTCCCTTATTTTTTTGGAAATGTGAATAATTATTAGTATATTTGTTTACTATAAATCCATCCCAACCGTTACACAATGAATTCCAAAGCGTTATCTAAGTTAGAAAAAGGTTACATCCAATTAGATTGGAAAGATTACATCAGTAGAGTAGAATTAACCAAAGACCATATGGAAACCATCATCGATATGATTGATGTGTTTAAGAACAATAAATCTGCCAAAGAGTTGGTTGTATTTCGTTTTCAAGGTATTCCTGCTTATATAACAATTAAAAGAGAGGAGTTTAGAGATTTATTGGATTGGATGTATCAGAGAATGTTACATAACGAATTCTTTGAGAATTGTAAACGCATTAACGATTTAATGAAGATAGTATGAGTAGTATAGTAGATATATTCAGAGCTTGGGTGATTGCGGAAATGCCATCTAAAGAACAAGCTGAATTGGCTAAGAAACGATTGGCTATATGTAACACTTGCGATTCTATGGTGGATTCGGTAGTATTTACTAAAAAATGTGCCGAATGTGGTTGTCCTATTGGTAAAAAGATATTTACCCCAACTATGGGTTCATGTGATTTACATAAATGGGATAAAGTAGAAAAATGATATATTTATATACAAACATAATATAAAACTTTTTATGAAAGGAACTTTTTTCTCAGCGGATTTTATACAGGATAGTGAAGGTAATTTACGATTAATGGAGGTGAATACCGATACTGCATGTGTAGCAAATGCAATTCCCTATTTAGATTGGACAGATTTTATTAGTGTATTATCTGGTTCAGCCGTTACTCAATTACACATTATACATAAAGATTTTCAAGAGGATATTGTAGCTTCATTATCTCAAAGTATTTCTGATAATGCGCCGTTTATTACATCATTTAATACCGTAGTTGAAGAACCATCTACGATATATCCATCTTCAATTGCGGATGGTAGTGATAAATTCATATTAAGATTGGCGTATGATGAATCATCAATCTTTGATTCGGAATATGCTAAAAATAAATTAGCTCCTTTACAATTGTTTCAGGAAAATGATGATACGGGTTCTATTGTAGAATACTATGTATCTTCTTCTACCGATTCATATGTGTTTAATAACTTACCATATGATATTAACTCTGCTAATATGCCGGATGTGGCGGTAAAGAATTTAGTAGCTACAACTACAAACCCATTATCTTTTTATAAGATTGGTAAATCAAACGAAACTACTGAAAATAGATACGAAGAATTTATTGGTTCATTTCCAGAGAATCGTTTACTTATTAAATTCTACGAAAATACGGAGAATGATAAAGTTGAATCAATTCGTTCTTTCAATGTAATCTATGGTGGTAATTTAGATTTAGTAAATGTATCTACATTCAAAAATCAAGGATTATTTGATAAACCCACATCAATCGAATATGATGATGAAAATATAGCAAACGAAACTAATATAAAACACTATTACGAATTAACTACAAACTTCCCTAAGTTTACAAATGTGTACAATTGGGGTGGTATATTCGAAGAAGAAGAAATTATTAAAGCAGATGGTTCTACTATCTTAATTAGTAGTGCATCGGTTGGTGATGAATTTAAATCATATTTTATCAATTCTGCACCTGATACCGATGTTGTATCTGAATTTATGAATTGGAACTGGCCTGGTGCAGAATTACCATCTGGTTCGTATGAAACCTCATCGGTTTTAATTAATAAGATTGAACAACCATTAGCATATAATTTGGCATTCCATATTACAATGGAAGATGGTTCTGAATTTAGAGCATCGGGTGGTGTTCACTTATTGGTACACGATATTGAGTTAGATTGTATTCGTTACGAATCTATTTCAAAATTAGATGCAACCCAACATCAATTAATTAACTTAACAGGTGGATTAATTAATATTAGTTCGGTTATCGTAGAGATATTAGATGGAGATTATAAAACATATATTGTGGATATGGAAACATCCGATACTTACTTCCTTTCAAATGGTGAGTTAAGTGTTAAGATTGTTACCCATAACTGCTTCCCAGCTGGAACTAAAATTACTTTAGCAGATGGTACTCAAAAGAATATAGAAGATTTAACATTAAGTGATAAATTATTAACATACAACGAACTTACTGGCGAAAAGACAGAGGGTGCGATTGGTAACATTGTAAAGAAAAAAGAACACTTATTAATCAGACATAAAACGGATGATGGTAATGAAGTTAAATCTACTGCATTACATAAATTCTATGTGAAAGGTAGAGGATGGATTGCCGCACAAGATATTGTGTTGAATGATATTTTGGTTAATAAAGATGGTAATGAAACTATTGTAATTGAAAAAGAAAATATTGTAGGAGAAGTTGAGGTGTATCATATCTTAGATGTTAAAGATAATCACACATACTACGCTGAAAATCTATTAGTTCATAACTTTAAATATGGCGGTGGTTCTTGCTTTATTGCTGGAACTAAGGTAACTATGAGCGATGGTTCTGAAAAGAGTATCGAAGATGTGGTAGTTGGCGATGAAGTACTTTCATTCAATGAATCAACATTAAAAAATGAAGTTAAAAAAGTAATTGGATTAAAAACTCCAATTCACAATGATTTAGTTAAATACGAATTTGCAAATCAAACTTCAATAACTTCTACATTCGACCACCCATTCTATGTTGGTAATTTGGAATTGGCATCATTTACCCCATTCTTAACTAATAGAAGATATGAATTGGATAGAGATGTTAGGCAGATTAAAGCAGGTGATATGGTTTATTTATCAAATGGTGTAAGTAAAACAGCCATCAAAGATATCATAGAATTGGATGAGAAAGATACTCAAACTTATATCATAACAGTAGAAGATAATCATAACTTTTACGCAAACGGAATTTTAGTACATAACAAATAATAATATTATGGCAGTAGTATATAAAACTTTTACTAAAGTTGATTTGGATAATAAAGCAGTAGTTCCGACTTCATCTGCTACAAATCAATCGATAAACACAATATTGGTAAATTTTATACAATATGTGAAGAATAAACATTCTTAATATTTTTTTAAATGGTTATGTTTTCAAAGGAAGAGTGTGAGTATATAAAATCATTCTATAAACTTTATAAGGAAGTAGATGGTATGGATACTCACACTCTCAATGGTATCCCAATAAAATTCAGAAAAGGCAGTTCTGCCAAATTTGTAACAATTGATAATTCGGAATTAAAAGATTTTCTTTTAGAAAAACTAAAACCTTTAAAGGTTAAAAATATACCTACCATAAAAATTATGAAATATGGTAAAGGTGGTAGTCTGGCCAAACATCAGGATTTTTCAAAATATGGAGTTGATATTATTTATAAAACATTATTAGTTCAATTATCTGAATCTACTGATTATATTGGTGGGGATTTAATAGTTGAAAATACTCCACAATCGAGAGTGATTGGTTCATTGACTACTATATCGCCAACGGCTCAGCATGAAGTAACTATATTGGAATCCGGTGAAAGATATTCATTGGTTTTATTTTTATACGAATCCGATTTCGATATTCAAAAATCAATGTTATAATGTTTAAACGATACAAATTTAATTCAAGAGGAATTGGTATTATATCATCCAAAGTAATTCCATTTAATACATTAGTAGGTAACTATTTTACAAAATCAGAACCAATTACAATAGAAAGCCGATTCATCTATAATGGGTGGGTTGAAACTAATCCATTGGGTAGATACCTAAATCATAATCGAAATCCAAATTGTAATTTAATTCTAAATAAAGATAGTATTGAAATATATACTAACAAAGAAATATCCGTTTTTGAAGAATTGACTATAAATTATATGAATGTAGTTGATTTGATAGAATTGCCACAATCATTAATAGATAGATATTCAATTATAGATTACGATTACATCGAAGAAGAAATAATTATTCAGAAAGAATTAATATGAAATTAGTTTATAGTTTTACTACAAAAATGGGTAATTATACCGATAACGATTGGGTAGTAATATACTATAAAGCAGCTATGCGTAGAGCTAGAAGTTTAGGTTATAAGATTAAGTTTTACGGATGTAATTTTATGTATGAAAATTTAATAGATGATATAGATGAATTCGTTAATATAGAAGATGAAGAATTTATATTAACCGATGATTTAAAGATATTCATACATCAAAGAGAAGGGTTGAATTGTGTTACAATAGATGGTGATATTATATTGGAATCAAAATTAATTTTGCCGGAAGATTGTGATGTATTATTTGAAACAAAACTTTTAAATACCAAAAATGAAAAATTCAAAAGATATATGGAGGTATTTAAAAAATACAATACATCGAATTATGTAAATAATTTTGATTACGATGGATTGAATGCGTGCAATGTTGGTATTTTAAAATTCAACAATTTGCATACTAAAAATTTATTAATAAATCGTTATTATCAATTTAGAGAATGGTATTTAAAAACAATAGAACCTACTGAAAATTTAACTCAATGGAATGACCCATCAATTGTGATATGTGAATATTATTTTGCTAGATTGATGGATAAGAATAACATATCCTATAAATTTTGTAGAGAGTATAACAACTATACACATTATGCATCGGAATTAAAATTTCAGCAAACATTCTTTAATCATATAAATGCTATTTTTAATAAAAGTATCATATAATGAATTTAATTTATACATTCGATATTAATGTGAATACGGATACACATAAGTTAAATGTGTTAAAATCATATTATACAAATAGTATAAATTCTGCTAATCTATTAGGATACCGAACTGAATTATATTCTAATTGTAATTGGTTTGATGATTTAGTAGATGTTAAACATATAGTAACTAATGAATTTGTTTTTTGGGATGCGTTCAAAACAATACCTTTAAATAGAAATGATGATTATATACTGGTGGATGGTGATGTTATATTTCATAATAAATTGCCGGAGTTAGATAATTCAATAGATGTATATTTTGATGGATGGGAGAGTTGGTTAAATATTTATGATGATTGTGTAAATGAATTGGATGGTTTGGGTATATCGGATATAATACCCGAATGGAAAGTTAAAAAACAAAGAGTTATGAATATAGGAACTCTTAAAATTAATAATAAAGAATTAAAAGAATTATATTTGGATAGATGGTTTAAATTATATGAATTTTGTAAAATTAGAAAAGATAGTTTAAAAACATTTGATTTATGCTGTACAATAACATCTCAATATTTATTAACAATATTGTCTGATGGACTAAATCTATATAATTTTTCAAATAGATTGCGAACTCCAAATAAATATTATACTCATTATGTGGGTAAAGAGAAGTATAATTTACCAATTCCAAAAATCAATAAAACATTGATATAGTTATGATAAATTTAAAAGTAGCAACAAAGGTAGAAGTTAAAGAATCCCCTATACATGGATTGGGTGTATTTGCTATTGAAGAAATTAAAGCAGGTGAGATAATTGAAGAATGTCATTTAATAACCCTACCATTTAAACCAGGCGAGCAAGCATTCTTTTTATACGATTATAAATTTAATTATCCGGCGGAAGGTAAAGTTGAAGAATATGTTTTACCATTGGGTAATGGGTGTATTTATAATCATTCGGATGATAATAATGCATATTGGAAAAATCATCCAACACATAAAGCATTTCAGTTTATTGCTATTAAAGATATTGAAATAGGTGAAGAAATATGTACTTATTATGGTGGCAAAGAATATTGGAAATTAGTAGAAGGGTTTAAGAAAAAGAATATCAAACTATCAATGATATGAAAATATATGTACATCATTATTTTTCTAATTCATTATTTTACAAATTAGCACATAATACTACCGATAGAGAATATGATATAAAAGGTAAAATTGGTGAAATAAAATGTAAATACAACAATAATGAATTTACATTTGTGTTTAATCCCATTTTGCATGATGCCGAAGATGGTTATCATTTAATAGATTTTTTCACATCATTGAGAAATAAAAATGAATATGAATATTATAAAGATATTGATATAACTAGTGGTGTAGAAGATTTACCTTTTTTTAAAAGATTTTCAGAATTATTAAAAGCTAGAAAGGGGTGGATACTTACTTTATTTAGGACAGAAAAACTATTTGGTATAAAGGATGTGAAGTGGTCGCCTGATATATGCGAAATTGAAGATATATTATCAACATTAAAAGAGCATACAATATTTACTGATAATCAATTTATATATCATTCGAATGATTATAAAAATGTATTTACTGCTTTTACAAATACGATATTTCAATGGAATGAATTAATTGGAATTAGATGGTATTATGAATTCAATCAAATATATAGAAATTTAAATTTTGATTATAATTTAATGTATTCAGTACGTAACCATAAACTCCATAGAGCAATTACATTAAAAGAATTACAAAAATTAAATATTCCAAAATTATTATTGCAAAGAACCAACGGAATTAAATTTGTATTCAATAAAGAAAATAATATTAATGATGAAACATATTCTACACCATATGATTTCGATGTTAAAGATATTAAATTAAATTCCGTATTAGGTGATAATGATTTTGAAAATTTAACTTGGATAAGTAAATATCCAGGCCCAGGTTTAGATTTATTTTATAGAGTTCTACCAAAAGCTAAAATGCAAGTATTGGATGAAAGTTGGGCTTGGTCTAAACAAGATTTTGTATCACATTATTTATCGGAAAAAACAATTGGTTTAATTTTAGCCGGTATACCATTTATATCAACTCATTCCTATCCATTAGAAATTTTAGAGAAAATGATAGGAATAAGACCACACCCATTCATGTCCGATTTTAAATTGATAAAAGGAGATGCAAAACTATTAGTTAAATTTATAGAAAAATTTATGAATAATTTTGAAGATAATTACATTCTATGCAAAGAATGGATGGATGAATGTAGAGAAATATTTATACATAAAGTAACTTATGAGAATTCTATGTTAGATATTTTTAATAAAAACTTTGAAAATAACATTGAATTAAAATTAATTTAATTTGGTTTTATGACAAATTTTTAGTATATTTGGTACTATGATTATACTTCCCCAAACACCAATTACAGACGCTTCATTTCAACGATGGAAGTGTCATAGATTAGAAATAGAAGATGGTAAAGAATCGTATCATTACTATGTAATACCATTAATTGATATCGATGAAGATGAGATGCAAGATTTGGAATTCTTACCTAAAATGTTTAGTTCCGAATCGGATGAGTTTACTGATGAAAATGGCAAACCAATTTATACAGTTAGATTATTTGATGATGATTTGCCTGAATTAGAATTTGAAGAAGAAGTGGAAATTTTATATAAGTTATTAACAAAGAAAGAAATTTTCCTTAAATAATTTGGAAATTTGAAAAATTTGTTGTATATTTGAGGTATCTTTTTATAGTATTATACTTGACAGCACTAAAAAAGAAAGAAATAAAAATAAAACAATTAAAATCTAAAAGATGAAACAAAAGACAGAACAAGAATTACAACAAAACTACGAGAGATTTATTGCTATTGTAAAAAAGTATTTTACAGGTGATAGATTAGAAAAACTCCTTTTCATGTATTCAGAAGGAGAATTGGGAGTGAATTTAGCAATATCCCCAGCAAGTGGTAATGCTGGATATCATAATTGTTATACAGGTGGTTATATAGACCATATTTTTAATGTTTGTAAAAATGCACTAAAAGTAAAAGAATTATTTGTCAGTATGGGTGGCAAAGTAGATTTTACTGATGAAGAATTAATATTTTGTGCATTACATCACGATTTAGGTAAATTGGGTTCTAAAGGTAAACCATACTATATAGCTAATCCTTCAGAATGGCACATTAAAAATCAAGGTAAAGTATTTACACCAAACCCGGAGTTATCTCATATGACTCATACTGATAGAACTATGTTCTTATTACAGCAATATAATATTCAGGTTACCGAAGCAGAATACTTTGGTATGAAGTTGACTGATGGTTTATATGATGAAGATAACACTAAATATTTAAAAGTATTTGATATTAGTAAGAGAATGAAATATAAAATTCCTTACATAATGCATTGGGCAGACCATATGAGTACCGTTATTGAATCACAAGATAATGAAATGTAATACTGACAATTTGTCATAATTAATTCGGTTGGTATAGAAATTGAACTATATTAACCGAATTTTTATTTTAAAACCAAAACATTTATTATTATGCACACAACAAATTTAAATCATTTAATTGACAGATTGTTTGACACACAATTACCAGCAACTTATTCATCTACAAAATATACATCAACTGTTACAGATTATGATGTAAAACAATTAGAAGATGGAAAGCAACAATTAACATTAAGCGTTTTAGGACATGATGTTAAGAATATTAAATTAGAAGTTACTGAAGATAAAGTGGTAATTAAAGCAAAAAAAGAAGAAGGTAGTTCTATTTTAGTTGAAGATATCGATGCTACATTTAGTGTAGGTAAAGATTACGATGGAACTAAAACGGAAGCTAAATTCTCTAATGGGTTACTTATTTTAACAATTGATAAGAAGGAAGAAAGAAAGAGTAAATCTATTCAAATTAAAGTTGGTTAATTCGATTTTTTTTCGTATCTTTAATGGGTAGAGCAATAGTGTTCTACCCATTTTTTATTTTATAAACTATTTATTAGTATGATTTACACAGAACAAATTCAAAACTTATTAGAATCTCTTGATGGGAAATTAAGGATTTTACAAAACGGAATTTCAGGTGCACAGCATTTATCACCTGCTGAAGCTCATAATACATTAGAATCTTGTAGAAAGATTGTAGAAAGAGTTGCAGAATTAAGTAGAATAAATCGATAATATGAATTGGCTTAGATATTTAGTGGGTTTTTCCGCACTAATTATTGCAGGTTGTGCGGCATATTTTTCAGTAACGGGTTTAGGTGTTCTTTTTGCAGGAGCATCTATATCAGTTATGGTAATGGCTAGTTCTTTAGAGTTAGCTAAGTTAGTTGCAGCAACATATTTGAAGCAAGAATGGGATAATATCAAAGGATTTAACAAATGGTATTTAACTATTTCAGTTGGATTATTGATGTTAATCACTTCAGCAGGTATTTTTGGTTATCTTTCTAATGCTTTTCAAGCACAATCTCTTCAATTACAGCAAGTAGATAGAGAAATTTCCGTTCATCAAACAAAAATTGACCAAAATACGGCTCAAATTAACCAACTTTCTACCCAAATTACGGAATTTAACACTAATCAAGGTAAAATTTTAGATGGTGGTAAGGTAAATTCCCGTCTTATTCGTTCAATTGATAACAGAGATAAGCAAATTGCCAAAATTAACGATAAAATTTCCAATTTACAAACTGAAAATGCTCAGGAAACTGAAAAAATCAACCAAATTAAGATTGCAAATTTAGGATTGGAGAAAGAAGTTGGTGGATTTCGATTTGTTGCTGAAGCATTTGGTATGGAATTGAAAAATGTGGTAAAATTCTTCATATTTTTGATTGTAATCGTATTTGACCCGTTAGCGGTAGCTCTAATTATCGCTTTTAATGGTTTAGTTTCGGATAAAAAGAAAAAACAAAGAGAGATTCTTACCGAAATGATGGAAAATGATGAAAAATTAGGTTTATATGAGGTATATGGTGATACTAAAGAAGATTTAGTGGAAAATAATCCACCAATAGAGGAAGAAACCCCAATTATAGTGGAAAATAATTTAGAAGAAGAAATAATTGAAGAAAATCAATTGGGTTTGAAGTGGGAAGAATTTATGCATCCCGATTTTCCATGGAATAATAAAAAAATGTGGATTAATAATCCAAAAGCCGTACAATATTGGCTAAACACAAAAGGTGGTTCAGTTCGTGAACTAAATAAAATCAAAAACGATAACGATAATATAAAAACTTACTAAAAAGTTTGGTATTCTCATATTTTTTGTTTATATTTGTTAAAACTAATAAACTTTAAAATATGAATGTAGGTTATGCATGTATTAATATGACGATGGGTAAGAAAGTTACCACCAATCGTTCAATGGTGAAGAAAACATTCAATGCCAAAGGCTTGGATTATGTTTCGGAGTTGTCATTAGCAAATGCTAAAGATATTATTAAAATTTTAGAGTGGAATAAAGAACATAAGATTCATTTCTTTCGTTTATCTTCTGCAATCATTCCGTGGGGTGATAACTTAGATTTAACTCAACTAAAAGATTACAAAGAAATTAAAAGTGAGTTGGAAAAAGCAGGTGATTATGCTAAATTAAATAATATTCGTATCACATCACATCCAGGTCCATTTAATGTGTTAGTTTCTCCAAATGAGAAAGTAATTCAAGCTACAATTGCAGATTTAGAATTGCATGGTAAAATCTTCGATATGATGGGATTATCTCAAACTCCCTACAATAAGATTAATATCCATTGTAATGGTGTTTACGGAGATAAAATCTCTGCAATGGATAGATTCATCAAAAACTTCCAAAGACTCTCTAAATCAGTACAAAATCGCTTAACAATAGAGAATGATGATAAGGCATCTATGTATTCTGTTAAAGATTTAATGTATATCCATAACGCAATCAAAATTCCTATTGTATTCGATTATCATCACCATAAGTTTTGTACAGGTGATTTATCGGAGCAAGAAGCATTAGAGTTAGCAACATCAACTTGGCCAGAAGGTATTACACCCGTAGTTCATTATTCAGAATCCAAAGCAGGTGGTAAACCACAGGCTCATTCTGATTATATCGAATCATTACCACAAACATATGGTAATAATGTAGATATTATGGTAGAAGCAAAAGCAAAAGAATTAGCAATATTACAATTTATAAAATAAAACAAATGAAATTAATCGTAGACAAAGGGAGTAATGGATTAACATCAAAAGAATTCATTGAGTACTTAAAAACTCCAATAGCCAAATCAGAATTTACTCAATCGGAAGCAGATGAATTGGAAAATACTCTAAAAGAGGGTATGAAAAAATATCCAGGTTTGGGTATTTCAGCAACTCAATTAGGAATTAAAAAAAGAGCTTGCTATATTAAGTTTGGAGATGAAGAAAATGGTAGAGAACTATTTTTACTAAACCCAGTTATTACATCTCGTTCTAATGAAGGATTTATTTTCTATGAGGGGTGTTTATCTATTCCAAAAACATTAGAGAAATCAATTAGAACCATTAGAGCATGTAAAGTTGTCGTAATGACTGATAATTTAGGTGAATTAACATTTGAAATCAATCCAGAAGGAGATAAAGAGCAAATTTCGGTAGAAACTATGATGACTGTAATAGTTCAGCATGAAATTGACCACTTAGATGGTATTACCATTAAAGATAGAGTATATAATACACAAGTTGTTAAAAAACAAACTTATGGTAGAAATGATTTAATTGTAATGAAATCTCCATCAGGTGAAATGGAAGAAGTTAAGTATAAACATGCTAACAAATTTTTCTTAAAAGGATACGAAATTGTTTAATATGGAAATAATATTAACACTATCTATTGTATTTTTAGCAGTTGCTGGATATACGATTTATAATCTTCTTAATAAATTAGAAAAATATGAAGATTTTGTAGAAGAGGAATTACAAAGAAACCAAGCATTACTGGAGGCATTGCGTGAAATAGATTCACGTGAAATGTTTGAGAAGGATGATGAAGTAGGTTCTATATTTTATCAAATAAAAGAAACTATCGAAAGATTCAAAAAATTTAACTAATGCCAAGAAAACCCAGAAATAAACAATATTTTACTAAAGATACGGAAGATGCTATCATAGAATATAACTCAACCGATGACCAGAGAATTAAGGATAGAGTTTATAGAGATAGAATTAAACCTGCATTTGATAAACTAGCAGAGATTGTATATAACAAATGGAAATTCACATATTTCGATGATGACCCACAAGATGTGATGAGTGAGGTTGTTACATTTATGATTGAAAAGATTCATATGTACAAAGCAGGTAAAGGTAAAGCATTTTCTTATTTTACTATTGTTGCAAGAAACTATTTGATTCTTACAAATAACGCAAACTATAAACGATACAAAGATACGGATATAATGTCTGCTATGCCTGAATCATTTGATACCGAAAATAATTGGAAAGAAGAAGATACTAACAATGAGTATAAAATCTTTAACAAAAGAATGTTAGCATATTGGGATGAACATTTGGAAAATTATTTTCCAAAGAAACGAGATATGCAAATAGCAGATGCTGTTTTAGAGTTATTTAGAAGAGCAGAATATATAGAAAATTTCAATAAAAAGAGTTTATATCTACTTATTAGAGAAATGACCGGACATCCAACTCATTATATAACAAAGGTTGTTACTAAAATGAGAGAAAAACAAATGGAACTTTTTAATCAGTTCATGGATGAAGGTGACATAAAAATCTAAATTATGATTAAATTAGGATTATCCGCATTTTACCATGATTCAGCAGCAGCTTTATTAATAGATGGTAAGGTAATATTCGCAATAGAAGAAGAGAAGTTGTCAGGCATAAAGCATGACAACTCTTTTCCGTTTAAAGCAATTCAAAAATGTTTGGATTATGCACATATTACTATTGATGAAGTTGATGTGGTATGTTGGTATGAGGATTCGGATATAAAATACGATAGAGTTGAAAAGACTTTAGGTAATAGATGGATATCTCAATGGAAAAGTTGGAATAAATTTAAAAAAGATTGGAAAACCGGTGAAGGTGCATTGGAAGCAATATTAGAGGGAATTGGGTATACCGGCTCTTTAGTATTTGTAAAACATCACTTATCCCATTTAGCTCTTTCATTTTATACATCGCCATTTGATGATGCAATTGGATTATCAATTGATGGGGTAGGTGAATGGGATACTGTTTCTATGGCAAAATGTGATTTAAATGGAATTTCCGAAATAAAAACAATTAAATTTCCAAATTCATTGGGATTGGTATATTCCACTATAACTGCTTATTTAGGTTTTAAACCAAATAGTGGAGAATATAAAGTTATGGGATTAGCACCATATGGTAATTCGGATAAATACTATGATATATTCAATAGATTTACATCATTTGGTGGTGAGAATTTAATTAATATAAATCAGAAATATTTTACTTGGGAATACTCAAATACTGATATGTTTACATATGATTTGGTTGAATTGATAGGATTCGAACCAAGAATGCCAGAATCGGAAATAGAATTACATCATATGGAACTTGCAGCTTCTTTACAAAAATGGTATGAAGGATGTCTATACTATTTAATTAATCATGCAACTTCTCACATTAAAAGTTCTAATTTAGTATTAGGAGGCGGTTCTGCTTATAATGGAACTGCTAATGGTAAAATCAAAAAACATTGTGGAGTTAAAAATGTATGGATTCCATATGCACCATCCGATGCTGGTTCTGCTATTGGAGCTTGTTTATACTTTTGGCATGATATGATGAATCATCCAAAGATAAAGGGTGGGGATAATCAATCGCCATATTTAGGAGAAGAATTTGATATCAATGAAATATTGGATATATTGAATACATTTGATGGGATAGAGGTTTCATCATATCCAACTGATAAATTATTAGTAGAGCAAGTTGCCAATTTAATCAACGAAGGTAATATCGTAGGATGGTTTCAAGGTAGAACTGAATTTGGTGCTAGAGCATTGGGTAATCGTTCTATATTAGGAAACCCACATATATCCGATATTAGAGATAGAATTAATAAAGTTGTAAAGAAGAGAGAAATGTTTAGACCATTTGCTCCATCAGTAACTCACGATGAATATACAAAATATTTTACTTCAGAAGAAGATGTTCCTTATATGAATCAAGTAGTTAAAGTTACAAACTATAAAAAGATTCCATCCGTAACTCATGTTGATAATTCAGCTAGAATACAAACTGTAAAGAAAGAACAAAATCCTCTATATTATAAATTACTTAAACAATTTAAGAAAGTAAGTGGAACTCCGATACTTTTAAATACATCATTTAATTTAAGAGGACAAACTATGGTGAATGACCCTAAAACCGCAATTGAAACATTTTTAAATTGTGATATGGATTATTTAGCTATTAGTGGATTTATAGTTCATAAAAAGAAATAAATAAGTTATGAAATTACACGCATACGGCGATAGTTGGACTGAAGGTGAAGGAGCAAACTGGCCTGAAGAAGAGCAATTCAAAGATAGATTACAATTACAATTATTTAGAAATGAACATAGTTGGGCAAATCACCTTGCTGTTAGATTTGGGTTGGAATATGTAAATAATGGTTGGAGTGGGAAAGCCAATAATGTGATATTCAATGATGTAATTAATGATTTAAGAAATGGTAAAATTCATAAAGGAGATTTTGTAACAATTATGTGGAGTTCTTCTTTAAGAGATTATGTTCCCTTTTTACCTAAAGGTGAATGGATTAGTTGGGGACAAAATGAATTAGCTAAATTACCTCAAAAGTTTTTTAATTCATATACATATGGTGATGATAAATTTAATTCATTCTTAGCTGAATATAAACAATTCTTTATAGGAAATATGTTTAATCAAAATTATTATAATATCATTAATCAAAATTACATTATCTTTCTTCAAAAAATGTTAGAATCTTACAATATAAAGTATATTATGTGCGATGCTTTTGACTTAATGGTTCAGAGTTTAAATAAAGAAGATGATATTACTTATTTGATAAATAAAAACAATTATTGGGGATTTGCTAAAATATCAATGGAGCAATGGATGATGAAAAATTATTCAGGCCAACCTATATGGGAACAAAAAACTCCAAACCCAATGAAGATAGCACAACATCCCAACAAAGAGGGTTACAAACTAATAAGTGAAGAACTTTATAATTATATAGTAGGAAACAAATTAATATAATGGCAACAGAATTTCAATTATTTGATGGTAAAAACTTATCATCATTATTTAAAGATATTTACGATAATCAACAAACTAAGAAGAAGAATATTTCAGAAATGATTGAATCTCTTCGTAAATTAATTCGTAATGTAGGTGAAGCAACAGTCCTTGCACCAATTATCAAAGACCTTATAGATGCATCTATTAAAAACGATGACCATCTAATTAAACTTGCAACAATTGCACAAAGATTAGCGGCAGCAGAAGCTAAAGGTATTGGCGAAGATGGTTGGTTAAGTGAAAATGAAAAAGCTCAATTATTACAGGATATGGAAGATACCATAAATGAAGTGGAGAAGAAAGCTGATGAAAAATTGGGTGATATTCAAATTGAAATAGAAGAAATAAAAACTAAATTATAATGGAAGCATTCTTAGCAGCTGTTACTAAAGTTTATTTGAAATCCGATAAACCATTAAGTAAAGATAAGGATTACATAAAAAAGTATAGTGAAAATCCATCATTCGATGATAATGATGTTAGATTTTTAGGTGCTATTGAATTTAAAAGAGAATCTTCTATCTCACAAGAAGCATATGCATTTCCGTTTGATAAAAATAATATGACATATCCCATATTGGGAGAAACTGTAATGATTATAGTAATTGGTAATGATTATTTCTGGTTACCATATTCTAATAATCATTATCCAAATTATAGAGAAGATTATAAAACTTCTGAAATCAATAAAGAAAAGCCGATTGAAGAGGTATCATCAAAAAATAAAAATAAAGAATATAGCGAATCTAAGGAAACGGGTATAGCAAATACTCCACCTGTAAAAACAAAATCTTCTGAAAAAGCATATAAAATAAACGATGCTATTAAATTTTTAAATCCAAAAGAAGGTGATACTATTATAAGTGGTAGAGTTGGTAATACAATTAGATTTAGTGAGTTTCATTTAACGGAAGATGGTAAAACATCATCTCCATCCATTTTTATTCGTAATAAACAAAATTTAGAATTAAATTCTAAACCAGTTGGTACACTAGTTGATGAGGATATTAATAAAGATGGTACATCGATTTATATTACATCAAATAAAGTAAAAATTCCATTTAAGGAAACTATAAAGAAAGAAAAGAAAGCATTTAAAGATTTCCCAGCATCTGATAAATTAAAAGGTGACCAATTATTTATAAATTCAGATAGAATATTATTATCTGCAAAAGCTAGTGAATTTATCATTTATGGTAAAGGGAACACCGGTGTAATTACCGATGGCCAATATTCAATTGATGCCGAAAAAGATGTATATGTTCATACTAATAAAAATGTAACAATACATTCATCAGGAGCAAATCAAATATTTTTCAATTCAGAAAATGGTAAAATATTTTTAGGTAAAGATAAAGGAGTTGGTGATGCTGGAGCAGATGTACAAAAAATGGTATTAGGAGGTGAGTTGGTTCAGATAATGAGTGATTTGATTGATGCAATAAATCAACAAATATATGCAACTCCGACTGGACCAACTGCAACTGGACCAGTTAATGCAGCCGCTTTCTCAGCAATTAAATCCAAATTGAAAACTATTCTTTCAGCTAGAAACTATTTATCCAAATAATATGTCTTGGAATACATTCAAAGCAAATTTACTTCCTAAATTCGAATCTAAAACCTTTGGTGGTAGTATAGAAGAATTTGCTTTAGCTTTTGTAGATGAATACGATGCTTGTTTAAAACGAGGTGGTGATTTATTAAATGGTGTTCCAATTGGTAAAGGAAATAAAAAATTATTTGTAATAATTTTAACTCTATTACTTAAAAAGACACAAAAAAATGGTGGAACTAAAATAGATTTATTAGATGCATTGGGACCGGCTGTAATGGCATATTGGATGGGAGCTAGAATGGCTCCAATGCCAAACCCAACAATAAATCCAACAGGTTGGCCAGGTACAATACCTGCGCCTGGTTCCATTTCAAATATAATGGTTAATCCCATATTACTAGCAGCAGATGCCGCAGCCCAAAAAGTATTAAAACCACAAGTGGATTTTAATAAAAAAATAAAAACAAAAGAATATGGTGAATTGACATTAAAAGAAATTATAGAAGGAATTTTAAAAAAGAAATATCCATCATCATTACTAACGGAGCAAGAAATATTTGATGCGTTTGTTGAGATGCAAGATTTTAAATCAATAAAAATACCATCACCGAATTTAGTATTAAATCCTGGAACTTGGACTAAACTTCCGATATTTCCTAATATGGATTCTAATATGTTTTTAGATACATTTATTTTATGTGCTAAAATACATTTATTTACTGTGGGTGGTATATTTTTATTATTTAGTCAGTATCCACCACCTGCTCCACCTGCTCCATCCGTTTTACAATGGTCTGGATATTCGGTTTCCGATTAAATTTAATCTTTTTATATTTATTACTAAACATATATACAATTACTATGGATTCAAAATTATTAGTAGGTTTAATTAAGGAAGTTGTTAAAAATGAAGTTAAACAACAAGTTAAAGAAGAATTAGCTAAATTAATTAAATCTGGTGCGGTTACATTGAACTCACAACGAAAACCATCTACTCCATCATTGAGAGAGATGACAGAAGTTGCTCCTACTCCTGTTAGAAAGCAACAACCAATTATGCAACAACAAAGACCTCAAATTCAAAAGGAATTTTCGAAAGACCCTATGATTAATGAGATTCTTAATATGACACAACCATTTACGGCAGAGCAAAGAAAAGAAGGTGCAAGTGCGGTTGGTAGTGTATTAGATATGATTAAACCTGAATTGAGGGTTGATGAAAGTGAATGGGAAACTATGGATTTTAGAAATGTGAATGTACCAACCGGTACTCCTCAATTCGAATCAACTGGCGATGGGTTGCAAGATGCTACTATAAAAGCATTAACAAGAGATTATTCAGAATTAGTAAAGAGATTTAAATAATGGCAATAGAGCTTGGTAAAGTTAATGTAACGGATTTAGCTGAAAACGATTATAAAATATTGGGAATTGGTGTAAACACTACATCGGATTCCAATGGCGTATTTGCTGTTAATTTTACTACAATTTCTCAAGCTAAAAATAATTTAAAAAACTTAATCTTAACTCATAAAGGTGAAAGATTAATGCAGCCAGAATTTGGTTGTGATATTTGGAAAATTTTATTTGAACCAATTATAGAAGATAAGATAGAAGGAGATATAGAAAGAACTATATTGGAAGCGGTTGATACATGGTTACCATATTTGAATATTGATGAAATTATATTTGATTATGATGAAAATGATATCGATGCCAATAGAATTAGTTTAGATTTAAAATTCTCTTTGAAATCAAATAAAAACATACAAGATTCAGTACAAATAGATATAAATAATTAATAATGGCAATAAAGTCTGTTGATAAGAGTTTTGGTAGTAGTAAGAATATAAATTATGTTGGTAAAGATTTTGCCACATTTAAAGAAAATCTTATTGAATATGCTAAAACTTATTTTCCAAATACATATTCAGATTTCAATGAAGCTTCGCCTGGTATGGTGTTCATTGAACAAGCATCAGCTATCGGTGATATTCTTGCGTTTTACCAAGATACACAATTAAAAGAATCGATGTTATCACATGCAACCGAACGAAAGAATGTAGTTGCATTGGCACAAACTATGGGATATAAACCAAAAGTAACATCACCAGCGGTAACAACTATAACTGTATATCAATTATTACCAGCAATTGGTAGTGGTGATAACAATAGGCCCGATGAAACATATTGTGTTAGAATAAAAGAAGGGATGGAGATTAGTTCTACCACCAATTCAAATGTAGTTTTTAGAACTACCGATATAGTTGATTTTTCATTAACAGGAAGTAGAGAAGTTGATGTACACGAGAGAGATGGAAATGGTGAACCTACTTTTTATTTGTTGACTAAAAAAGTTAAAGCAATTTCCGCTATACAAAAAGAAACATCGTATTCATTTGCTTCATATGAATCATATCCCAAAATAGAGTTAAATGATGAGAATATAATTTCAATAGTATCAGTTACGGATAGTGATAATAACAAATACTATGAAGTTCCATATTTGGCACAAGAAAGTATATTTGTTGAAAAACCAAATATAGAAGCCAATTCGGATTTATATTCAAATGTATCCGATGTTCCGTATATTTTGGAAGTACAAAAAGTTCCAAGAAGATTTTCCGTAAAGGTAAATTCTGATAATACTATGGATATACAATTTGGTAGTGGTGATACATCTATGAATGATGAAATTTTATTACCAAATCCAAAAAATGTAGGATTGGGGTTAGCTAATTCTATTAATAGATTGAATGAAGGTATTGACCCATCAAATTTCTTAAAAACAAATACATTTGGTGTAGTTCCTACCAATACAACCATAACTGTTAAATATTTAGTTGGTGGAGGAGTTAGTTCGAATGTTAATACCGGTGATTTGGTAAAATTAAATAAAATTGATTTTGATGAAGATTTAATCTCAATAACAAATCAATCATTATATGATGCTATGAAACAATCGATTGCAGTTGAAAACTTAGAACCTGCAGTCGGTGGTAGAGGTAGTGAATCTATTGAAGAAATTAGACAAAATGCATTGGCAATGTTTGGTTCTCAAAATAGAGCAGTGACTAGACAGGATTACATTGTAAGAGCATTATCTATGCCAGAAAGATATGGTAGTATTTCTAAGGCATATGTTTCTCCTGATGGGGAGATTGATAATAATTCACCAGCATCAATACTTGCTAACCCAAAAAATATTACCGAATTTGTAGGTGTTGTAGAGGGATTAAAAGATAAATCTAAATCGGATATTCAAAAAGAATTAGTTAAATATCTTACCCAAAAGAAAACAGCAATATCGGAAGTAAACAATCCGTTTGCAATCAATATGTATATTTTGGGATACGATTCTAATAAAAATTTAACAAATATAAACGATGCGGTTAAACAAAATCTTAAAACCTATTTAGGTGAATATAGAATGATTACCGATGCAGTTAATATTATAAATGGATTTATTATAAATGTTGGGTTGGATTTTGAAGTAATTTGCTATCAAAATTATAATAAAAACGAAGTATTAGCTAGTTGTTTGATAGAAATGCAAAAATATTTCGATATAGATAATTGGACATTTAATAAACCAATTAATATTTCGGAAATAGAATTAATATTGGCAAACGTAGAAGGAGTTATGAGCGTTCCATCTGTAAAAATTCATAATTTATGTGGTGGAGATGGTAATTATTCAACAAATAGATATAATATAGAGCAAGCAACTAAGGGTAAAATTATTTATCCATCGTTAGACCCATCTATATTTGAGGTAAAATATCCAAACAAAGACATAAAAGGGAGGGCTTTATAATGCATAAATTTTATACATCATCATACGATGCAAGTATCTACTTACAACAACCTGACCAAAATGCAGGTAGAGATGAAATATTGGAAGTAGGTAAACTTTATTACGGAGATATAAAGGATATATACAGAACTCTAATTAAGTTTGATGTATCTTCTATTTCTGCATCAATAGCTAGTGGAGAAATAACGGGTAGCTGGAAAGCATATTTAAATTTGAAATCAGCTAATTCCGAAGAAATTCCATTAGAATATTCGATTTATGCAAATGCCATTTCTTCAAGTTGGAATATGGGAACTGGCACTAAGTTTGATAATATATCAACCGATGGTGTTAGTTGGAAATATAGAAATGGAGTAGATAAATGGGTTGAATATGATACGACGGGGGGAACTGCTATATATCCTACAACGGGAAATACTACAACGGGTTCGGCAAATGCAGAAGGTGGTGTTTGGTATTTAAGTGGCTCCGCTTCTCAATCATTTAATTATGAACCAGATGATATTAGAATGGATGTAACCAATATAGTAAATATGTGGTTAAGCGGTTCTATATCTAATAATGGTATGATTATTCATCATAGTTTGAATGCCGAAAATGATACATTAGATTATGGTGTATTGAAGTTTTTCTCAAAAGAAACTCATACAATATACGAACCAAAATTAGAATTAGTTTGGGATGATTCATCATTTGTAACAGGTTCACTATCGGCTATACCTTCTGAAAATTTTAAAGTGGTACTATCCAATTTAAAAGCAAAATATGAAAAAAATACTAAAGCAAAAATAAGAGTTAAAGGTAGAGAATTGTATCCATTGAGAACATTCTCTGGAACATTTGATTATGATAATACAAGCTATTTACCAACTACATCTTATTATCAATTGGAAGATTATGTAACTAATGAGGTTATATATCCATTTGGTGAATATACAAAGTTAAGTTGTGATTCAAACGGAAGTTATTTCATGTTAGATTTGAATACTTTACCATTCAATAGAGTGTATAAGTTAAAAATAAAAGTAATTCAATCAGGCATCACATACATAATTGATGATAAATTAACATTCGAAATAGTATAATATGACTAATTTAGAAGCAATAGCATTAAAGTTAGAAGAAGAAAAAAAAGCAAGATTAGAATCGATATTAAGTGTATCGGGTTCATCTGCTATTGCTAAAAATCAATATGGTGTAACTATTGTAGATGATAAAAATGTAGCATCTTCTTTATTATTCAAATCATTAACTAAAACAAAGTTGGATGATGTTGAATTGGTGAAAGCAATTGATGTAGAAGTAAAGGAATTAAAGCCGGATATCCCTACCATAAATCGTGATTTAGTACCCAAACCATTATATGATGAAAAAGTAACCGAAGTTGAAGATTTACGAAAAGAAGTTGAAAAATTAACAAATGATGTTAGTGATTTAACAAATGAAGTTTCATCTTTGAATACCAAATTACAAACTGAAATAAATCAAAAGTTAAATATAGAACAAACCAATGATTTATTAGCAAATCAGTTAGATACATTGGGTGGTACAATTGGTGATATAAGTGGACAGATATCAACATCTTTACAAAAATCAGTTGATGAATCCATTTTAAGAGCATCTCTACAATCACAAAATACAGGTTTCAAAGCTCAAATTAATGCTTTAATTAAACAAATTGATTCATTAAATGCAATTATCCGTGGTTTACAAGCACAATTAGGAGCAGTTCAACAACAACAAGCAATTCAACAATCAACCGTCAATTCAGCAGCAGCTAGTGGTGGTGATGTGATAAATAAAGTTGTGGTATTAACATTTGAAGGACCTAAAGAAGAGCCAAAATATAAATTGGTGGGTAAATTGAATCCTGATAATGGTGATACTAAATTTGTAACCGGTGGTACTTTACGATTTGTAAACAACGATACACAGCCTGTTACAATTGAATTAGCGGCACCTGTTGGCGGTGGAATGAAGAAACCTTGGTTAATATTTCCAAAGTCAAATTTTGAAATAGAGGGTGGTAAAGATGAAAGTTTAAAATTATCAATAAGTAAGAGTGGTGGAGATGGTATAGACCCTGAATATGGTGGATGGATTAGTGGATGGGGTAAAAGTAGAGGATACGATACAACTATGACTGTTAATGTTAAACGAGCTGATGGTAGTACTGAATTGAAATCATATACAATTCATTTTGTAAAAAATCATCCAAAATCATTTTAATAAATTATGAGTATTAAAAAATATACAAACTTCGAAGCAGTAAATGCTAAGATAGATAATGAAGGTCGTTTTTTACAACCAGAAGATTTCTTTATTGTTTCTAAAAATGAAATAGAAGATACTGATTTTGGCGATTGTAAGTATGATGTTATGGAAGTATCTGTTTACGATATTAATAGTAATTTATTACCACAAAAATCGGGAAATAATGTTGCTTATATAAAAAAGCAAGATATTAAAAATTATATGTATAGTTTAGTAAATGGGGGCGGACAAAAGGAAATAGCTATTAACATTGAAAAACTATTAAATGATTTAGGATTTAAAAATGGTATTCTTAAAATTAATATAAATTTTGTTAGAAACAAAGTTGGTTCAGATAATGAATTACAAAGAGTTTGGATACAAGAAATATCCCCTTCAAGAGAAGAAATTCGTATCATTCCATTAAAAACAAAAGATGAAAATATAAATAATATAACTAAATCCGAATTTAAAAAGATAAATAATCTAAGTAAAGATTTTAAATATTATAAGAAAAATATATTAGATGCGATTGATAAATTTGAAGCAAATTCATTATCAGTAATAGATGATGCGTTGGTTGCCAAATTTGGAAATGACTTTAGAGTAACTGTTAGAAAAGATTTTGGTTTAAGAGATTTGGATACTTTCAATAAGAGAGTATTTGAAAATTTTAGAGATAGTGTAAAGAATTGGGTAAACAATAGGTATTATGATATATCTCAATCTACTTTTGGTAAACCATCTGAAACTAGATTTGAAGATTGCGAACAATATGATTTTAATATGTTATTAACAGAAATTCAATCAATTTTAAATAATTGTATTTCGTTTAATATAAAAACATTAAAAAGAAGAAGTGTTAATTATAATCAAGTTCCGAAGGAATTCGGTATTGTAGAGTTAAGAAAACAAATACAAGATAATTTAGAATCATTCCAAACTAAAATTGATATTAAAAGAAATATCTATTCTCCTGATAAAGTTGATGTTAAAGTAATAGGTACTAGGGAATTACCACCAATTACAACTGTTATAGAAAAAGAAGTTGTAATAGAAAAACCAATGCCAGAACCAACGCCCGTACCACTACCAAAACCTCAACCAATAGTGGAAACACCGGAGGTTTCACCACCACCGGCACCTACGCCGGAGCCAATATCAAAACCAACACTAATGCCTGTTGTAGAGCAGCCTGTATATAGTGGTGGCGGTGGAGGTGGTATGACATATAATGATAGATACTATAATGATGGCTATATTAATAGGGATAGAATGGAAGAGCAGTTCCAATAAAAAAATATTAAAATATTTATAATAAAAGATTAAATGGCTATTACTCCAATAGAAAGACTTTACGATTTTAATTCATCAGAACTTCTAAATCCGGATACTGGAGGTGGAGGCGGTGGAGGTAACTCTGCGCCAATTAGTAATCCTCCATCATATGTTCCACCGGTGGACCAAAATCCATTGAAAATACAAATGTCAACCAATAATGGTTCTGCGGTTGAATTCTTTGAAGATAGTAAATCTAAGGGATTTGGAGTTAGTACATTTGTAGTACATAACCCATCAACTGCATTTGGTTCAAGAAGAGAATATACAGCAAGTATAAATAATGGAAAAGTTCTTTCTAAATTTATAGTTGCTATTATTAAATTTGATTCATTTAATTACGATGGTACAAGTCAATATACAGAAGGAATTAGAGTAATCGAATATAAGTGGGAAAATGAACAATGGGTAGAACAACCATTTCCACGCACTTTTAACTTTACATCAGGAACTATAACATTAAATTTTAATGTTGAAAATGTAAAAACATTAATTCCAACATTACCAATTGAAACTGAAATTGTACAAACAACAATTTCAACTGCCAATCCCAATTCTCAAATTGAAATGGGATTCTTTTCAAATTTACAAAATGAATTAAGTAATAGTTTAACACTATCATATCAAATTGTATATGGTGGTTCAATAATAGATTCTGGAAATATTGAAATGGGTAACAATATTTTCAAAGAATTATCGAATCAAATTTTAGATAATGCATCGGTAAATTTTGAAGTTAAAGGTAATACTCCGGATGGTATTTTTGTAGAACAAATTTATAGCGGTATTTCATCTCAATATAATGGAGATTTTAGTAGATTAAATAAAGTACCATATGCATTTACTATACCTGCTTCACAGCTAAAAAATACAGTTTTAGTTGTAGTTGATGCGGGTAGAGAAGTTAAATTTGCAGAACCTAAAATAACTTTAGGTAGAACGCAATATACGATTGCTGTAAAAGAATCTGATACTGAAAAGCCTGTTGCTATTTCATTTAATACTGAAAATGCTGATAGAGTATTGGTATATATTGATTCGAACAATGCAATAGAAGTACCTGCCTCAAATGGTAGTACTACTTTATATTTCCAAAAAGATTTCAAAGAAATATATGGTACTAAGAAAGTAATATTAGTAGCAGAAAGTAATAATTATGGAACTGGTCAAAAAGCAGAGGTATTAGTTACATTCACTGCTATAAATGATTTTCCATCCATAACGGAAACAATTGTTGCTGATTTGATTGATGTACCATCTTTTTCTGATTTCAATATAGAATACGAAGTTAAGTATTCAACATTTGCAGCAACATCGGTTGATGTTTGGTTAAAGCAAAAAGATGGAACTAAAATTGGATTGATGAGTAATCAATCTCCAAATGGAAGTTTAAAAATAAATCTTAAAACATTAAGAGAATCATATCCTAATTGGATTGGTAGTGATACTGTAACATTAATATTAAAACCATACAATAGAGGTGGTGCAGAAGAGTTAATTGGTAATGAATATGAAGTTGTTACTAAATTAACTTTACCTACATTACAATTAGATGAGGATATATTATCTACTGCATTATTTCAAGCATTTGCTGAAAAAATAAGTGTAGTAGAACCGGAGCCAGATAGTAAATATTTAACACATCTTGCTAATTTTGGCAACGATGAGCAAATTATAGTTTCATCTTGGGAAAATGATAATTGGACTCTATCCAAAAAATCAGAAGATGAATTGGGTAATGTGTATGTAAAGGATGAAGATGTAGTTGAATCTATAATATTAAAATTATATTCACCTATACCATCCAATGTAGTAAATAATTCAACATTTTGGATTACGAAGTTGATGACTAATCCATTAATTGAAACTGTTATATTAAATGAACAAGATGAATTAAAATGTCCTCCATTAAAAGGTCCTAACTTTGATATAGAAGTTGATTTCGTAACTGGTCAATCAACTAATTTTGAATCATTGGATAATTTAATTTTAAGTGGTTCTAGTTCATCAAATGAATTGATTGGTACATATTTAAGTTCATCGTTCATAGATACATCGGATTTAAATATAGAATATGTATCAGGCTCTACATATGCTTGGGATAATTTTGTTCACTTCAGTTCTGCAAAGGAACGAGTGGATAATTTTGTTTATAAAGTTCAATTGATAGAAACATATGAGGAATTAATATTAAGTTCATCAGCAGATAGTGGGGCAAATATTAGTGGTTCATTATATGGATATGATTTATATCCATCTACATACACTGGTTCGATTGCGGCAAGACAAGATGTTGAAAGAAATAAAATTAAAAAACAACAATTAATACAAGGATTTGATGGATTTGAAAAATTCCTATATACTTCATCATCTACATACACAACATCGGATAGTAGTTCTATAACTTGGCCTTATAATAATGGTGTTAGATTATCATCTACCGATATTGTTAATGTTAGACCTTGGTATGATAACATTATAACATTGGCTGAAGATTTTGATATTGAAAATCAAAACTGGGTTCAAAATAATATTCCACAATACATTGTTAATAACGATGATAACGATAGTTTGTTATTATTCTTTTCAATGATTGGTCAGCACTTTGATAACATATACTACCATACAAAAGCTATCGAAAAGAGTAGAGGATTGGGATACAAATCAAAAGATGGTATTTCTGATAAATTATTATTTGATGTATTACAATCATTTGGTTGGGATGCAAAGAATTTGGCAGCTGATACTCAATTATGGAATTATGTATTTGGATTGGATAAAGATGGTAATACCAAAGAAACCAACCCAGCAAAGCAAAGAACATATGAAGTTTGGAGAAGAATTGTAAATAATTTACCTTATTTATTAAAACACAAAGGTACACGAAGAGGTGTATATGCCTTATTAAGTTGTTATGGTATCCCATCATCTAATCTTTCTATTTTAGAATTTGGTGGGCCGGAAGTAACTGAAATTACTAAAAGTAAATTAGTAGTAGATAATATTACCACTGCTCTTAAACTTAATGATGGTGCATCAATTGAATTAGATTGGAGAACTACTGATAAAAATAGAAAACCAAATACAATTGAATTATTTGTAAAACCTAATAATCATACAAACTATCAAACATTGATATCAGGTAGTGATTGGAGTTTACAATTAAGTGGTTCAACTAATACTGATTATGGTAAAATAGCATTTAACTATTCAGGTTCAACAGCTTTATCATCTTCATTATTACCTATATTTAATGGAAATTTCTTTGGTATATCAATCAGTTCTGGTTCAAATGGAGTACAATTGAATGTAAGACAGGCCGATAAAGAACGAACTATATTTGAAGAAGCTATTTCATCATCTGTTAATACAAATTGGAATAATGGTTCTAAGATTAAAATAGGTGGAACTTACAGTGGTTCATTGGATGAATTTAGATTATGGTCTGATGTATTGGATACACAAAGATTTTATGAGCATGTTTCATTCCCAGAAATGATTAATGGTAATCATATTTCATCTTCAACTGATGATTTATATTTCCGTTTAGATTTTGAATATCCAAAGAATTTATATGCAACTTCTTCTTTAATAAATGTTGATACAAATGTTTATTTTGAAAATGGATATAATAGAAACGATTATGAAAGTGGTTCATTGATATCATTACATTCAACAAATGTATCAGCTTCATTATATGCTAGTGCAAGTGGGTTTGTAGATATAGCAACATATCCATTCCAATTTGAAGCAATTGATAGAACAATTGTTATGGAAATGCCTGATTTAGGAGCTGGTAGATATTCTACAAATAAAGTTAGATTTGAATCACAAGAATTAGTTTCGGATTTATCACATAAGAGTAGAGCAACTAAAAAAGCATTTGACCAATCTCCTACGGATTCTAATAGAGTTGGATTATTTTTCTCTCCTACGAAGGAGTTGAATATGGATATAGCCAAATCATTTGGTGGAATTAATTTAGATAACTATATTGGCGACCCATCGGATAACTACAAACCAAATTACAAACGTTTGGATAATTTAAGAAATTATTATTTCCAACGATTTGATGGTAGAAATATTTATGAATACATCAACTTAATCAAACTATATGAGAAATCTATGTTTGAAGATATTAAGAAGATGTTGCCGGCAAGAGTTAAAGCAACTACTGGTTTATTAATAGAACCACATATTTTAGAAAGAAGTAAAGTTGCTCATAAAAAGCCAAGCGGAGAAGATTATCAACAAGAAAGTGTCATTCATTATAGTGATACAACAATATTAAGTTCTGAAAATAATCAAAATGAAGTAACATTAGATACTACATCAGAATACAATATTAGTTCGGAAAATAATCAATATGATGCAATTATCTATACAGCATCGGTTGATAGAACTATTGCAGAAAATTATCAATACGAATCAATTTATGATTATGTAGCAGATACTGATGCAAGCGGTGTTAGTTATCAAGAAGAAGTTAGTATAGATGCTAAATTAGATTTACCAACTATTCTTACTGAATTTGATATTTTATCATCAAATGAAGTTGTAGGTCAAACTGATTATGAAAATATTGGATTTGGTATTTATGCACAAAGTGGCTCTGCGATTAGAACATATTTCGATAAAGATGGTAGAAGAGTCAAAGAAAGAGTTAGAGTTCAATTGGTGACTGAACAAAAAGAAAGAGAAGTTTCTAAATTTAAAATAGTGATTGGTGGTAAAGGTGACCCTAGAGGTGGTTACGAATTAACATCATCCGTTTATACTGAAACTAAATTAAATATACAACCATTTAGTGGTTCAACTCCTCCTACAATTGGTGGAGATATTATAGCAGTTAAGCAAGTTGATGGATATTTACCTACACATAATAAATTTACTTCAGATTTAACAACAGGATTGAAAAATTCTTATTATTTGGGAAGTAAAAATACAGCCGCAACAACATTGGATGGTAGCTCGCCAATTGAAACATTTGTATCTAATCCAAATACATTGAAAGTAAATAAAGCAGGTAGAGCATCTAACGAACCAATTTTGGAAACGGAATAACGGATTTTTAAAATAATTATATTTATAAACAAAGAATAATAATATACTATGGGATATTTAAGTAATACCGAATTAACAGTTGATGCTATCTTAACAAAAAAAGGTAGAGAAAAATTGGCAGCTGGACAAGGATTAAACATCACTCAATTTGCTTTAGCAGATGATGAGATTGATTATACTCTTTATGAGCCAGCACATCCACTTGGTTCTGCATATTATGATGCAGCAATTAAGAATATGCCAGTTTTAGAAGCAAATCCTGATGAGACTCAGGTAATGAAATATAAATTAGTAACACTTCCTAAGAATACAACTCGTATTCCTGTTGTGGAGTTTGGTGTTCCTAATATTTCAGTTAATCAAAAAAGTGGTGAGGTAGCATTATCTCCAACAACATCTCCAGCCGGAAATAGAAGTTTGGGATATACTATTGTATTATCTAACAAAAATGCCGGTGATATTGTAGGAGAAGGTGTAACATCCGATGTAGGTTCAGTACCTGTTTTCATTGGTGATGATGTATCTGCAACTGCAGCAATCGCAAAAGGATTGACATTCAAATTTATTCCAAACCCATCTTTAACTTCTACCATTAGAACAACGATAACTGTTTATGGTAACGAAACGGGTGGTTCACAAACTATTCCAATCACCGTAACATACGTTCAATAATATAAACTATGGCATTAATAAGAGATAATAGAGGAGCCCTTTTAGCAAGTAATATTTCACAATACTTAGCAGGTGCAGCCAATACGGCTGGTACTCCCATTGATACTAACGAGTTAGTTAGATTGATGAACCAATTTTTAGGAACTGGGGAACAAATCAGTTCTGACTTAACTACCATTACAAATGGTATTTATAAAAAATTCGGAGCAATCGATAAAGTAACTAATAGAACTGAAATCGTAACTTCAGGTATTTGGAGTGGAGATACGGGTTCATTAAACGCATTTTATACTTCAGCAGTACAACTTAATTCGGCAACGGGTAAGTATTACTTAGATGTGTATGATTCGGCAGCAACGGGTTCATCTGAAGTTCAATTTTCAATTGCTTATGGCGATGTAAATGGATTTGGTGCACCAACTTTAACACAAGATGATTCATCTACTCTTTCTACAAAAGCAGTTTACAATCAATTAAAAAATGTATTGTTAGATTCTGCTGATACATATTTTACTGATTATGCTGGAAATGATATGACATCATTCTACGCAATCAATGTAAATAGAGCAAGATACAAAGAAAGATTAGACCCAGGCAATATTTCAATTAACTTATCGGGTTCGGTTGGATTAGTAACATTGATTGATAATAGTGGTGGTACTGATGAAAATGTAACAACTGCTGGTAGAGTTTACTATTTAGCAAGTGGTTCATTAAATATTGGTTCAGCATTAACTGCCTCAATCAATACATATACGGCATCTAATGGAGCAGGATTTGGTTTATTCTACCCAGATATGGGTGTTGTGTTATTAAACCCATCAGCATTATCAGCATCGGTAGGTGGTAACTTAATGGCGGCAGTTGGTTCAACTACTGCACAATATCACCAATCGGGTTCAGCATCTGGTTCATTAAAATTATTAGATGCACTTAATAAGGGAGCTGATTTCCAAGCTCGTAGAACTGAAAATGTTTCTACATCACATTATTTCGTAAGAGCAAATAATAGAGAGTTTAACTTCTCAAACAACCCAACATTCGTAAGTGGTTCGGTAGGAGCATTTGCAAATTCATCATTTGAAAAAGACCCACATGTGTATATTACAACGGTTGGTTTATATAATGATGCAAACGAATTATTAGCAGTAGCAAAAACATCCAAACCAATTGAAAAATCATTTGATAAGGAAGTAGCAATAAAAGTAAAGTTAGATTTTTAATAGAGAGTAACTAATGAACTTTAGACCCACCTAATTGGTGGGTTTTTAGTTTCAGAGATATTTATATACGATATGTTAAAAAGAATACCAAAATCGGATATTAGTATAAGGCCGTTTAAAGCCTATAAAGAATGGAGTTTTGATGAATCTTCAAATACAATTTCTTTATTAGAAGCTGAGGATGGTAATTACTTATCTGCATCATTATCTACTGATGCTGATTTATCTTTTCAAAAAAGAGCAATATTTGGTCAATTAAGAGCTCAATTCTACAACGGACATGAAGATAATCCATTTTTAAGAAGTGGTACTAAATCTAATACATATGTAACCGAATCGGCTGGTAGAGATAGATTTTTAAGTGGAAGTGCAAAGGTAATTTCAATTCCACAAGTATATGTTGGTGAGGGTATTAAGAAGGGTTCTGTTTATCTATTAGATGGCGCAGATAACCCATTTATAGATGATGGTGATGGTAATTTAATAAGTGCAAAAGGTGATACTATTACAATAGTATCGGTTGAGTTGGAATCAAATGTATTATTATTTGAAGATTTACTAAGCGCAGGATATACTGCATCCGTACAAACGGGTACGGGAAATTGGGATATCCAATCAGGTAGTTTTAATTTAAGATATCAAGGTGTAGACTATGATATGAATATTATCAGTTTTGATGTAGAGAGTGGTGTAATGGTTGTCGATAATATACCATTTTTACAAGGAGCAGCAGCTACTGATAAAATTGGTAATGTATTTTATGCACAGGGGTTAATTGTAATAACGAGAGCCGTTAATGATTTACTTAACACCAATTGGGATTTATCATATAAATCTACACAAACAATATATGAGCATGAATATCTTTTGGTTGTTAATCAAGATGAATTTAATGTATCGCAAAACCCATCGGCAGTAGTTGAAGTAGGTAAGGTATCGGAATATGTTACTGGTACCGATGGTAAAGTATATAAAGCTATAACAAATGCCGGAACTAAATATATTCGTAAAAAATCTATATTAGAAAATGGAAATAGTTTGGATTTTAGATACACATCTTCTGTAAGTTCTTCTACTCATTTTGCAGGATTTGAACATTATGATTTGAGTGGTTCAATCGATACTACTGGTTCATTCTTAGCACCATTTATAACAACAATTGGATTATATGATGATGAAATGGATTTAGTAGCAGTTGCAAAATTACCACAACCAATCAAATCGGAACCAGATATCCCGGTCAATTTTATTGTTCGTTTTGATTTATAATTTATATTTATTACTAAACAAAGGAAAATATGTCAAAGATTTTAGAATTATACAAAGCAGCTCAATCAGCATTGGGTGTTGATAAAATTGGGTTTGATGCAGGAGTTGCGGCAAAAACACCATATACTACTAATGATAATAAAAAAGTAGATGAGCAAGTATTAACAGCTGCAAAATATAAAGCAGGTAGAGGTGGTGAATTAAAAGCAGAAAAATATTCTGATAAAGCAAAAAAATAAACCAATTTAATGGCTAAAAAAGTTACAAAAAAATCTAGCAGTTGGGTTGCTAGAAAATACGGATTTAAATCTGGTCTTGAAGAAAATATTTCAATACAAATCGAAAGTAAAGGGATTGAGGTTAAATATGAGTCCGAAAAAGTGGATTATATTATACCTGCTTCTAAACATACTTACAATCCTGATTTTAAGTTGCCTAATGGTATTTTCGTAGAAACCAAAGGCAGATTCCTTGCAGCTGATAGAAAGAAACATCTATTAGTTAAGCAACAAAACCCCAACTTGGATATACGATTCGTATTCTCCAATTCAAAGAACAAAATAAGTAAAAACTCAAAAACTACTTACGCAGATTGGTGCGATAAGAACGGATTTAAGTATGCCGATAAGGTAATACCGGAAGATTGGTTCTAAAATATTTGGAAATATAAAATATTTGTCGTATCTTTGGATTGTGTTGAAAAGTACTGACAAAAATATCGTAATATCTACGCTTTCTAATGCGTTGGGTAGTTATTCCAATTTAAGGGGTAACGAATTAGCATTTTACTGTCCATTTTGCAATCACCACAAACAAAAACTACAAGTCAATACCGAAACTCAAAAGTGGCATTGTTGGACTTGTAATAGTGGTGGTAAGAAATTGACTTCTCTATTAAAGAGATTGGATGTTGATAGAAAAACCATATCCATTATTAGAGAAATATATGGAGATTCCAATTACAATCCTCAAAACGAAGATGAAGGTACGAAGGTATTCATTCAGTTGCCAAAAGAATTTATCAGTTTAGCAGAAGAACCAAAGGGATTCAATCCTGAATATAAGCATGCTATTCATTATTTAAATGAGAGAGGAATTACCCAAAAAGAAATTATTAAGTACAACATAGGTTATTGTAAAGATGGTTTATATAGTAGAAGAGTAATTATACCATCATATAATTGTGATGGACAATTAAACTACTTTGTTTCTCGTTCTTATTACCCAGAAGAGAAAATGAAATATAAAAACCCACCGATTAGTAAAAATGTAATTTGTTTGGAATCGCAAGTTAATTGGAATGAGCCAATTATATTATGTGAAGGTGTATTTGATGCAATCACAATTAAAAGAAACGCAATTCCATTATTAGGAAAATTTCCTTCAAAATTATTAGTAGAGAAAATCTTTATGAGTGGAGTTAGTGATATTATTATTTCATTGGATAATGATGCAATTAACGAAGCACTTAAAGCAGCTGAATATTTTAGAAAGCAAGGTATCAATGTTAAGATGATGTATATGAAAGATAAAGATGCATCTGAAATTGGTTATGATAAATTTTATGAAGAACTAAAGAAAACTAAAGAGTTTTCATCGGAAGAATTATTATTAAACAAAATTATGAGTTTATGATATTAGTTCAAGTAAAATCAAAAGAACAAAAAACTATTGTTAAAAATATAATTGAAAAACATCATTCGTATGTAGCAAGTAATGCATCGGTTGGTAGAAGAATAGATTGGTTGATATATGAAGATAATAGTTTTCCACAATATCCAGTCGGTATGATAGGAATTGGTTCATCAGTATATCCGCCACCAAAAGATATCTTAAATGAATTGAAAGTTAGTAAAGAGGAATATAAGGGAATATTCAATTCGATAGGTAACAACTGGAGATTTTGTATGACTAAAAAAATACCAAATGCGGGTACTCAAATTCTTAAACAATTGAGATTACTTGCACCAATTGCTTGGAAAGAAAAGTATGGTGATGAATTAAAGTGGATGATAACATTTGTTGCCGGTGGAAACACTGGGGCAGTTTATTTGGCTGATAATTGGAAGATAATAGGCAAAACAGCCGGATTACCTAAACACAAATCATCTTCTATGAAATGGCATACCGGTGAAGAATTAAAAGAATTATTTGTAAAACCAACTGGTGAAAATCAAAAAATAATCTTATTTAAAGATTTAGTAAATAAAAAAAGTAAGTAATATTATGAGTAAATTAAAAAAGATTTACCACATTGCCGATGTACACATTCGTAATGTGAAAAGACACAATGAATATCGACAAGTATTTGAAAAAATGTTTGAAGAAATTCGTAAAAGAGGAACTGAAGATTCAATAATTTATTTAGCGGGTGATATTGCTCATGCTAAATTGGAATTATCTCCTGAATTAGTGAGAGAGATTAGTTGGTTATTTACCGAATGTTCTAAACATTGTGAAACCATCCTTATTACAGGTAATCACGATTGTAATATGAATAACTCTGATAGATTGGATGTACTTACTCCAATTGTAGAAGCCTTAAATCTACCAAATTTTACATATTTGAGAGATACTCAAGTTTACTCCATTGGTGGAGTAGATTTTGGTGTATTCAGTATATTTGATGATAAAACAAATTGGCCTAAAGCAGAAACTTTAAGTGGAAACAAAAAGATTGCTTTATTTCACGGACCAGTTGATAATTCTCAAACGGATATTGGATATGTAGTATCTTCTCGTCATTTTACAACCGAAATGTTTGATGGATATGATTTAGCATTATTAGGTGATATTCACAAACGACAAGAGATGATTTCTCCAAAAGGATGTAAGGTAGTTTATGCTGGTTCATTAGTTCAACAAAACTTTGGTGAAACATTGGATAAGCATGGATTCCTTGTTTGGGATTTGGATACAATGAATTACGAAGCAGTTGATATTCATAACGATTATGGATATTATACGATGGATATTGATAATGGGAAAGTTCCTATTGTTTCCGATATGCCAAAGAAACCTCGTTTGAGAGTTCGTTTATCTAATACCGATTCTGCTGATACTAAAAGAGTAATGGCTGAAATTAAAATGAGATATGGTGTTGAAGATTTTACAATTATCAGAACCGATTCTTTATCTAAATCAAAAACAGGCAATAGATTAAACAAATTAGATTTTGAAGATATTTCAGATATCAATTATCAGAACTCACTTATCAATGAATATGTTGAGAGAATGATGCCGTTTGTAGCTAAAGAAGATTTGGATAAATTACAAATAATCAATAGAGATATCAATAGTAGAATTGTAAATGAAGATGTACAAAGAAATATCCAATGGAAACCAATTAAGTTTGAGTTTTCAAATATGTTTAGTTATGGGGAGAATAACAAAATTGATTTCACAAAGTTAGGTGGATTGATGGGATTATTTGCACCAAATGCACAGGGTAAATCATCTCTATTTGATGCAGTATCATTTTGTTTATACGATAAGAGTAGTAGAGCTTACAAAGCAGCTAATATTTTAAATAATCGTAAATCAGAATTCTCTTGTCATTTACACTTTCAAATTGATGGATTGGATTATCATATAGAAAGAACTGCAAAGACAATTAACAAAGGAAAGAATGTTAAAGTAGATGTACAATTCTGGAGACAAGATGGAGATGATAAAACATCTTTAAATGGAACGGAAAGACGAGATACAAACCAAATTATTGAACAATATGTTGGTAAGTATGAAGATTTCGTATTAACTGCTCTTTCATTGCAAGGTAATAACGCATTATTCATTGATAAATCTCAATCAGAAAGAAAAGATTTATTAGCACAATTTATGGGATTGAATGTATTCGATAAATTATATGAAACTGCAACCGAAGATATTAAAGAAGTATCGGTATTGATTAAGAACTTTAAGAAAACCGATTTCACATCTGAATTGGCTGAAAAAGCAACTGAATTAAAAGATAAAAAGGTTGAATTAAAGGATTTAGAAAAAGAATTAGGTAGATTGAATGATGATGCTACTGATTTAAATAATAGAATTGTTGGATTAAGTGCAGAACTTACTCCAATGGATGGTAATTTGGATTTGGATAGTTTAACTAAACAACAAAATTCAATTGGTAGAGATATCCTACACATTCTTGCAGAAAAGAAAGCCAAAGTAGAAAATATAGAAAATTATACAAAGGTTATAAGTGAGATATCCGCATCTATGGAAGATAAAAAGAAATTCTATTTTTCAGAAGATGATTACATTGATATTGAGGAAGCAAATTCCAATTATGTACAAGCAGAAAAAGATTTTAATGTAGCAAACAATATTTACTATGTTGCTCAAAAAACTTTAGAAGCAGCGGAAGAGAAGATTAAACATTTGGATTCACACCAATATGACCCTAATTGTAAATTTTGTTGTGATAATGTATTCGTAAAGGATGCAATGAAAGCAAAAGAAGATTTGGAATATTTGGAGGTTAATGTAGATGAAGCTTTAAATGATTTAAGTGGATTTTCTAATGTTATGAATATGTTTGAAGATGCAAAATCTCAATACGATTCTATGTTAGAATTACGAGCTAAATATGGTAAAGCAGTTGTTATTAAAGAAAAATCCGAAGCAGAATTGCAAGGATTAAATACTAAAGAGGAATTATTAGAACATCAATTAGAATCGGTTAAGGTTAATATTCAAAAATATCACGATAATGAAGCAACTATTAAAAAGAATGCACAAATTAACGAAGTGATATCTGGCTTAAAAAGAACTAAATCTGAAATCGAAAGTGAAATCAAAAAAGTAACTAAAGATATAGCAAGTGTGAATGGTTCTATTTCTTCCATATCTTCATTTATAGAGGGGATAAAAGGTAAGATGAATGATGTTAAGGAATTAGAAGAAAAGAATCGCCTATACACCTATTATTTAGATGCAGTTAAGAGAGATGGCATACCTTATGAGTTGATTTCCAAAGCATTGCCAGTAATCGAAAATGAAGTGAATAATATTCTTTCACAAGTAGTAGATTTTGGAGTTGTAATGGAAGTTGATGGTAAATCAATTAATGCAAAAATAGTTTATGATGACCAAGAGTGGCCATTGGAAATGTGTAGTGGTATGGAGAAATTCGTAAGTGGATTGGCTATCAGAGTTGCACTTATTAATGTATGTAACTTACCTCGTCCAAACTTCTTAGTAATAGATGAAGGATTTGGTACATTGGATTCAGATAACTTATCATCTTTATTTATGATGATGCAATATCTTAAAACTCAATTCGATTTCATTTGGGTAATTTCTCACTTAGAACAAATGAGAGATATCGTAGATGGATTAATTGAAATTAAAAAAGAAAATGGATTTAGTAGGATTGACTTCTAACCTTGTCAGCTTTCAACACACTAGCTTGAGGTTTAGTTACACCAACGTGTTTCTTAATTAAGTTTTCTACTAAACTTCCCATTTTAAACCCGTGTTCTTCGCAATAATTTTTGAGAAGTTCATGGGTTTCTTTTTTTATTTGTAACATAGCGTATTTCATAACTCTTTAGTTTTCTTTAGTTTAATAAACTATTCATTAGTTTTCTTTATATAAATATGGTAGATTTATTTTTTTAAGAATATTTATTTAAAAAGAGAATAATGGCTGTAATACAAAAAACTTTATTTGCTGAAAATTTGGATAGATATCAAACATTTGTTACTGATACTAATCCAAATAGTGAATATTTTAAAATAACCGAATTAGCAGATACCTTAACGGGTGGTAAGAACGCATTTTTAATACAAGGTTCTGAATATTTGGTACCAGATACCTTAATTAAGATAGAAATCAAAGATGCTAGTGGTAATGTAATTTATCACGAACCAGGCGAAGGTATAGTTTCATCATCAGTTGGTGGAACTGAAATTGTTACCGAATATTATGAGGGTGTTTCCAAAGTAGTAGCGGTTCACATTTACCCCGATACGGCATATGGACCTGCTACAATTACAATATTAGGTGAATTATCATCATATAATAATAATGGATTAAATACTCCTATTCCATTTGAATGGGAAGGTCAATATAATGTAAAGTGGCAAAAACAAATAAATGTTAATCCATCTTTAGCGAATACAACTAAAATTCGTTTTTATAGAAGGCCATCGGCAAGTATTAGTGAAACTCTTTCACCAATTTACACAATAGTTGATGGTTTAAAAGTTGAATCAAATGTTGTATCATCCTTTGCTAATATTAAAATATCTCAAATGGAAACATTTGCAGGTGATGTTAAAAGGATAAAGGTATTTAGAACTTCTTTGGGTGATATTTCCGATTCCGATTTAATACAAGATATTTTGGTTGAATCGAAAGAATTACTTACAACTTATGAATTAAGTGGTAGTGTAGTTGGAAATGCTGGATTATTTACATCCGAAACTTTAGAAAAATTATGGATTGTAGATGGGGTAACTACTCAATTGACTTCAAGTCGAATTGATAATGGTGTTAAATTAAATGGTGGTGGATATTTTAAATATAGTTCATCATTAAATTTATCAGATATAAGTGTTTATGAATTAGGGATTGATGCATTTTATTCATCATCAACTGCAAGTAATTTAGGTATTTATATTAGTGGTTCAAATAATGGTGAGTATTTGGTTGGTACTTTATATGGAATAACTCCTACAAAGAATTTAAAAGACCAAACTATTCAATTTACATTACCAAATGCAGAACCAACTGCAAGTTTATATTTTTCACAATCACAAAGTGAATGGCATTTAGGAAATGTTAGTTTAAAATTAACACAAGATACTGCTTTTTCGCCATCGGAAATTGAATTTGTAACATCAATGCCAACTGTGATTGGTAATGAAACTTATGAATTTAATTTTGAATTTTATGATGTAAATAATAACTATGTGCCGGTTGCAGTTACTCAATCAGCATTATTTACAGGTGGTAATAATAATTTAGGTGGAACAATAACATTAATTAGTTCATCGGCATCTTCTTCGTTATCACAATTATACGCAGTATCATCTTCTATTAGTGGAACAATGACTGTTTATAGTTCATCTGCGAGTGGTAGTATTACATCATTGAGTTCATCGGTAAGTTCATCAATTACATCATTGAGTTCATCGGTAAGTTCATCAAACTCAATAATTTTATCATCTTCTTTATCAAAAGTACAAGAATTAGCAGATGGACAATATAGTGGTTCATTTATAGGTGATACTACAATTTATTCTCCCGCAATTGGTGGACAAGTTGGATATATAAAAGAATTATTTACAGTTGGTGATAATTCTGCGGCACAAATTAATTTGGATGCAAGAACCACCACTCGTAAAATATACATAGGAACTGGTACATACAATAACTCAAATACGGCAATTTATTTAGATAGTGCCGGACAATTTTCATTAAAAGACCAATTAAAATGGAATGGTAGTTCTTTGGAAGTAAATGGTACAATAAATGTAACAGGTGGAAATGCGGCAACACAAACCTATGCAAACACAATAGGAACAAACGCAGTTACATCTGGTTCAGCTGCCGCCTCTCTCGCCGGCTCTAATGCGGCACTATCTGCATCAGTAGCATATAACAATGCAAAATCAATAGCAGATAGTATTGCAAATGGTTCATATACGGGTGGAACATTAATTAGTAATGATAGTATAATATCTCCCGTTATAGCGGGTGCAAACGGATACATTTCAAATGTTTTAAAAGTAGGTACTAATGGTATAACATTGGATGGTACTAATAAGGCAATTTATGTAGGTACGGGTGCATATAATAATTCAAATACTCCATTTTATTTTAAATCGGGCTCTACTGATATATTTTCATTGGGTAGTAAATTGACATTTGATGGTACAAATTTAGCTATTCAAGGTGGTATCACCGCTACATCTTTAACATTGCAAGCAGGTGTTACAGTACCAAACGCATCGGTATCGGGATTAGGTTCTTTAGCTACTAGAAATTCCGTAAATGCAACTTATATAGATGATAATTCTATTACAACGGGAAAAGTTGTAGCAAATACATTAGATGCATCCCACATATCCGCATTAGAATTTTCTGGTAAAAATGCAGTATTTACGACCGGTCAAATTGGTGGATGGACTATCAATCCTGATAAATTATCATCTCCACCTGATGGTAGTGGTTATAGTAGATTAACTTTCTCACCATCTCCATTAATAGCAGTTAATAATACATCTGGAAACCCAAAATTAACAATCAGAGCAGGTGATTTGACAGATTTAGGAGCTGGAAATAGTTTAACTATTTCATTTGGTAGTAATAATGTTATGTCTTGGTCGGATGCGGTATCAACCATAGGTTCTCAATCATTATATGGTAGTGGATTCTCATTTAGTGTATCTGCAGCCGGTACATATAGTGGAACAATATCAATGGCTGCAGTTGGTGGTATAGCTACTACTCCTAGTGGTTGGAGTGGATATTTGTGGGTCGGTGTAGGTTGGGAAATTGCATCTGATATTAATTTCAATAACATAGTTGGTACAGGTACAGTGGGTAGTAATGGTATAAGTAGCACAGGAACTGTTTCTATTTCAGCATCCACTAATAGTATAGCATTTTCTGCGGCCACATCTGGTACATATTATGCTAGATTAGTTTGGAGGAGAACACAATATAGTAATACAACTGCTACTACTCAATTTTATGCAAAAAGTAGTTCCGTTTCAAATGTTTCGATAGCATCATCGGTTGAAGCAACTGAAATTACAGATAAAGGGTTTCAAGTAGTAAATGCACAAGATACTTATTTAAGAATTGATAGAAGTTCATTTACTGGAGCATATGTTAAAATCGGTGGTTCATTATCCGCAACGGGAAATATTACGGCATACGCTTCATCGGATAAAAGATTGAAAGAAAACATTATTCCAATAGAAAACGCATTAGATAAAATTGATAAAATTGATGGAGTTGAATTTGATTGGACAGAAGAGTATATGGAAAAGGAAGTTGGTGATGATAAAGATGCACAAAGTTTAATCAAAAAGCACGATATCGGAGTCATCGCTCAACAAATAGAAGAAGTTTTACCTGAAGTTGTTATGAAAAGAGAAGATGGGTATTTGGCAGTTAGATACGAAAAAATAATTCCTTTGTTGATAGAATCCATAAAAGAATTGAAAAAAGAAATTACTGAATTAAAAAACAATAAATAATGGCTATACCTGCTAGTGGAGAACTTACAATGAATTTATTTAATACCGATAGAGGAATCGCATCGGGTACACAAATAGATTTAGCTTCAGCTGGAACTGCCTATTCAGTTTCGTACACAACCGATGGTAGTAATGATTTACAAATGTCTGAATTTTATGGTAAATCATCGGTATATTATAACGCAACTAGAAGTGGAACTTTTACAAGAAACAATTGTGCTAGTGGATACGATGCCGGTAGTGTTACATTTACAAAAACATATACATCATATATTTCACAAGCAAATGCAAATGCTTTAGCAAGTGGTGATAGTAATTTTAATACCGAAGGGCAAGCATATGCCAATTCCAATGGAAGCTGTACATTGAATTTAAATGCGGTAGCAACTTATGGATGTCAATCAAATGCACCAAATAAAGGATATATAAATGTTAGTTCATTTAGTGCAGGAAGTGGTGCACCTTATACTTGGAGATACAAAATAGAAACAGACCCTGATTCATCTTATTCGAATTGGATATATGGTACTGGTACAACCGGCGGTATATTAGCAAATGGTAATTGGATGATACAAATACGAGATAGTGCTAATAATACTAGAGAGAAATATAACTATATTATTAATTGTAATTACCCATCATTAACAGGTACTATAACATCTGGAGGAACATATGCAGGGGAAGCTTATATCAGAGTTACATCAGCAAGTGGTGGTAGTGGAACGGGATATTATTGGTATTTGAATACGGATGCAACTCATAGAGCAATTGGCGATTATGCTTTAAATTTAGCAAATGGTTCATATATAGCATTTATTGCTGATAGTGTTGGCAATGTTGTAAGTTTTAATGAAATAACATTTAACTTACCAGCCCCTCCAAATTATTTGGGAGTACGATTTAGAGAAGCATCGGCAGGCGCTCCATCTGGAACTAATGGTGGATGTGATTCATCATATACAAATATAACAGTCGAAATGCCAACGGGTGCTACATTTGAAAATGCAAGTACATTTATTTCTAGCTATTTTTCATCATATCCAACCACTGTTACAATTGGTTATCTTAGTTACAATGGTAGATATGTTCCAATAGGTAAGGGATATGGTGCCACTACAACGGCACAGCCATTTGGTTCAAGGGCAAATTGCCCAACACAAGTTCCGGCATATGGGCCTGTAAGTCCTGCTGAATATCAATGTTCCGGCTATACAAAGCAACAAAAATACCACGATGGAAGCGGTGGATATACTTGGGTAAATGTTGAAACAAATTCTGCTTATTGTGGATATGTTGCATATACGCCGGTTTATTTAGGATTTGATTACGATGCTCAATCATCCTGTGCTAGTGCAACTTATGAGTATTTTATTGGACAATATGATGGTAGTTGGAAATTTGCTACCGAATTCTATTTATATGATAATGGAACGGGTAATCCGCCTGCAGGTTATTATTCCGATACGGCTTGGATTAGATATTGGGATGGTGCTACATTATATGGGGCAGTAAAATGTGATGGTAGTGGCGGCCCAATTGAATAAATAAAATAAAATATGATAGTATTCATAACAACAGGTTACGGAAAAAATATAGTAGGAGGTTCTGATATATGGTGTAATAACTTTATGGAGAATGTTTTACCATTAGTTACAGAAGATTACAAAATTGTAGTTGATGGCAGACCTTTGTTACCAGAAAAAGCGGCAATTTACACTTTTCAAAACGATGAAGAAATAGATAAGATATTAGATGAGTGTGATAAGATAGTTTTTCTACATCATTCTTACAAACCAAATCCTATAATCAAAAAGTATCTTCACAAAACTCACACAACATTTGTTCATGCATTTATTCCTGATATGTTAGGGTTAAATGATGAATACGAAAATCTAATGACAAGATTGGATTGGCATTGGCAAAAGGATATTTTGGATGCTTCTACAAATATTGTATGGATAGGGTATGAAAAGGATACAATACACACATATTTTCCAAATACAATTACAATACCAAACTACTATGAGTGGAAGAATAACAAACCATATACAGATGTAGTAAGTAATAAGATTGGATATGCTGCACGATGTGAAACAAGAAAAAATGCACATTATTTAGATGGAATACCTGCTTTTATATTCTCAAACAAATACGATTACAAACGAATGTTAGAGGGTAGTAAGATAAACGCAGATGTTCACCAATTTATAGAGTTTGATTATCGTTTTCACAACAAATTTTTTGAAAAACAATTTAAGATATTTCATGGTTGTTATACTAAAGAACCATTTGGGTATGCAATATTTGATGCGATTGATAATGGTAAATTACCAATTATACATTCGGACTGGATGAGGGATATAAAGTATCGATATAGAGCAATCAATAAAAAACAATTCCATTATCAGTATTTAAGAATATTGGAAGATGGATTTGAAAAAAATAAAAAACAATTCGATAGGTTAAAGAAAGGATTAGAAAAATTTACAAATAAACAAAATTGGGTTACGGAAATATGCAAAGTCTTATAAATTTAAATATAGTTAAAGATTACCTTACTAATAATCATCAATTTGATGAAGAGGGTAATCAAATACATACTCCTATAAACTATCGTTGGACGCATGGTGCAACTGATTTACATTTGGGAGATGGGTTATTGGTATATTCATTCATACAATTTATAAGAGCAAAGGTATGTGTGTGTATTGGAAGTGGTGGTGGATTTATTCCACGATTAATGACTCAAGCCAGAGTTGATTTACATTCTCAAAATATATTTGAAGGAAATCCATCAAATGAATGGGGTGATGTTGGTACAACTATTATAGTAGATGCCTCAAATGGGGTGGGTGGATTTACTGATTGGACTGAAGAAGATTCATTCCTTAGAAAACATTTCAGCCCTCAAATTATATTAGAAACTTCGGAGAGAGCATTTTACGATTACTTTGTTAGACAGGATATTAAAATTGATTATCTACATATAGATGGCGACCATTCGTATGAAGGAGTTAAAAAAGATTTTGATTTATATTCAACTATAATGTCTGAAAATGGAATCATAACTATTCACGATACTGACCAATTATATCACGATACATTTATTGTTACCGAAGATGCGAAAAAAGATTTTGCTACATTCGATGGGCCTGCAAAATTTGTAAAAGAATTAGAAAACAATATCGATTGGAATTTGGTAAATTTAAAAAATTTTCGTATATTTGGAACAAAAAGACCAACCTCGACAGGACTGACACTACTAACAAGAAAAAGTTAAAATAAAAGTTAAATGAAAAAAGTAAGATTAGTAACAGTGACAGGAAGTAGAACAAACACTCTCTGGCATATGTTGAATCACTACAAACATATAGTTGATGAAATTTATGTTGTAGTATATGAATGGGAAGGTATGTCTATTTTAAATGAAGTAGGTGAGATACTTAAAAATTTCCCAACAGCAAAAGTAGTTAGAGTTGAAAAGAAAGAAAAGTTTAATTGGGAATATGTAACCCAATTATATAATGAAACCAAGGCATTACATCCCGATGATTGGTGGGTAGTTTCGGATGATGATGAATTGCATGTATATTCAATGCCATTACCATTTATGATTGAAGATTGTGAAGAAAATGGATGGGATATTGTTAGAGGTGGGTTTATAGATAGAATTGGTACATTTGGAAGTTTTCCTGAAATATTACCTTATAAAAATATATTTGACCAATTTCCACTTGCAGGATTCTTTAGATACCCATTAAGTGGTGCGTGTCCAAATAAAGTATGTGTAATGAAAGGATATGTTGAGATAACTTCAGGCCAACATTATGCAAAAGTAAATGGAGAAACTTTATGGGGCCCACAAACTGAAAATAAACTAATAGCACCTATTGATAAATATAATGCACAGGTTCATCATTTTAAATGGGATAGTACTTGTGTAGAAAGAATTAAAGCAGTAGCCGATATTAGAAAAGATTATGCATATTCATCAGAATATTTAAAAATGTACCAAGCAATTAGAAGAAATAATTTTGAAATTGATATTGCTAATTCAGAATTTGGTATGGAATATATTCAGCAAGGAGAATACTCAAAATGGTCAGAATTAATTCAAAAAATAGTTACAATATAATTTGGAATTTTAAATAAAATATATTATCTTTATAAAAATAATAAAGTTATGTCTACAAAAAAAGAACAACAAGAAACGCAAGAAGCATCTGAATTATTATTATTAGAAGCTAAAAAAGTTAAAGCATTAGAAAAGATTGCAAACTCTTTAGATGCATTAACTGTTTGGTTTGAAGAAATTGATAAAGATGAGTGGGGTGAAAGAATACAATGGTATTTAGCTGAATTTCACAAAAAGGTAGTAGAGGGTGATGCAGACTAATCACAAATTAGGAATCATTGTACCATATAGAAATCGATACGAGCATTTAGAAGCATTTAAGCAATCATTGATTAATTACTTCAGTAGTGCTCGTATCGATTACGAATTAATTATAGTTGAACAAGATGATGCTAAATTATTCAATCGTGGTATGCTTCTTAATATTGGATTTACTTATGCAAAAAAACTAAAATGCGATTATGTAGTATTTCACGATGTAGATATGATTCCATTGAGTGTTGATTATTCTTATTCAGATATACCATTACATTTAGCAACTGATTTTCAATACTCTATTGATGAAAAAAAGAGAGAAATATTTGATACTTACTTTGGTGGTGTAACAATGTTTCCAACAAAAGTCTTTGAATCAATTGATGGGTATTCTAATAAATATTGGGGATGGGGTTATGAAGATGATGATTTATTATTAAGATGTAAGAAGCATAATGTATCACTTGATACTAAATATTTTAAAAATATTGGAAATCGTAAACTTTTAAAATTAAATGGAATTGATTCTTATATAAAAGTAAAAAACATAATAGATTTTAATTATCATTTTACTTTATCATTAACATTTTGTCCAGATGAATTAAAATTAGACCACAATAGAGAATCCGATGAATTCACAATATTCAGTATACCTGGATATGATTTTGCTATTTCATATACATCATTTCATAGATACAACTTTTGTGCATTTGATTACAAACTAAATTCTCATTTTATAAATTCAGAAATTAAACCAAACTACTTAACAAATATTACATTGACTTATGATTCGGATGAGAAGATTATAAGTGTTTATCAAGATGGGATTTGTATTGGTAAAACTGATAGTATTAGAAAATTTTTAGTTGATTATAAAACTGCTAAAGAATTTTATATTGGAGTAGGAAATCCAAACAGAGAACTTATACCAAATTGGTTTAAAGGATATTTTAAATCTTTTGCATATTTTGATGAAGTTTTAAATGAGGATACCATCTATAAGATGGGAACTGAATTGGATGAATTGCTACCAAAATCTACTTCTTTACAAATGTATTATGATGCATCTACAATTTATGAGTATAGATTAAAAGATTTATCAGGTCATAAAAATTATGCAGATATAATTGCTTGTGAAATGGTAGAAACATCGGATTCCGATGAAATTAAATATTTAATTCCACATAGAAGAAAGAGTAAATTTAAATCATTAAAACATGATGAAAATGGCTTTTTAGGAAATAAATGGAAAAATGAATGTACTCGATGGAATCAATTACGATTTGTAAACGAAGTAATTGATAATGATGAATTACTAAAAAATGATGGTTTATCAACTTTAGAATTCATAGAACATGGTGTTAAAAAATCTGATAAAAATATTAGAATAATAAATGTAGGTATATAATGAAATTAGGAGTATGTGTACCATATAGAAATAGAGAAGCTCATATGAATGAGTTTGTTCCTCATGTCTCAAAGTTTTTGGAAGAGAGGGGAATTGAACATACAATTTATTTAGCACACCAATGTGATGATAAATTATTCAATAGAGGTTTGATGAAAAACATTGCAGCCAAACACGCATTTGATGATGGTTGCGATTATATTGTTTGGCATGATATTGATATGGTGCCGGAAGATGATAGTTGTGATTATTCATTTCCAATCGATAATCCACAACACATTGCAGTTCGCATTTCACAATCAGATTATCAATTAAAATATGAAGAATACTTTGGTGGGGCAGTTGTGTTTTCGAAAGAACAGGTAGAACGAACCAATGGATATTCAAATGAATATTGGGATTGGGGTATGGAGGATGATGATTTATTTTGGAGATGTGTGATGGAAGGATATGCTGAAAAAACTAAATTAGATTATAATGAAGAGCAAGTTGTAGCATATTTCAATGGTGTGGATTCGAAGATAGAATTTAGACCTTCGAGAGAACAAAAGAATTGTATTTCAAACTCACATACTATTTCAGTATTAGTAAAAGCTGAACAACAAATTGAAAAAGTTCCTATTTGGCTAATTGGAGATAATAATAGACAATTTATGGAATACCCAATCTTCAGAAAACCTGGTTATGATTGGGGATTATCATTTAATAATAGTAGAGCATATACAATGCAACTTTGGGATAGAATGAAGGGGCATTTGTATCAATGGATTAAAAGATATGAGAATCAATGGAGTTGGATTACAATGGCTGTTGATGCAGATAATAAAAAAATACATTTCTATTTAAATGGTAGAGAAAGTGATGCAAGATTGGGAACAGGTACACAATCTCCTCTAATATATAATGAACCATTGAAACGATATGGTATGGAGCCATTTTATATTGGATATTCAAAATCTCCCGTTGAATCTTTTTTCAAAGGAGCAGTTGCATCGATAGCAATGTGGGATAGATGTCTGACTCCTAAAGAAATTAAAAATTTACACATTAAATTTCCAGAAGATAATTTAGTTTTAGATTTATTTACTATGAATTTGGATTTTGGAGAATCTACAAATGTTGAATATAGAAAAGAAAAAATAGAAATACCACATACAATATTACCACATAGAAGAAATGGTAAATTTAGATGTTTACCCCATCAAACGGAAGGGTTGATAAATGAAGGTGGAATAGATAAATGGGCAAAAGGTGAAACCACTGCAAGAAACGAAAGACGATATGTTTTACAAATGCAGCAAGGAAGTATTGATTACAAATCGGATGGTATAAATTCTATGAAATACGAATTATTATCAATTGATACTATATATAATAAACACAAATTAATAAATGTTAAAGCATAGTTATGGCATATAAAAAACCACTTTACGAAGAAGTAAAGAATACATTGGATAATGTAGGTAAGGGAATGTGTTTGGCGAAATGGACACAAGTCACAACGCACTTACACACTGGTCACAATCACTCGTGTCACCACCCTAATACTCATAAAGTTTCCGAACAAGAGATTAAACGGAATCCATCAGCACTTCATAACACTTTGTTTAAAAAGCAAAGAAGAAAAGAAATGATGAATGGCGCAAGACCTTCTGAATGTGATTATTGTTGGGGGGTTGAGGATAATTCCGATTTGTATTCTGATAGAGTTTTTAAATCATCGGAAGATTGGAGCTGGCCTTTAGCAGACCAAATCATTAATTCAAATTGGAGAGATGATTTTAATCCACGTTATGTAGAAGTTGCATTCTCAAATGCTTGTAACTTTGCATGTTCATATTGTTCACCTACATTTTCTACTAAGTGGATGGAGGAAATTCAACAATATGGTGCATATAATACAACGGATAGTTTTAATGATTTAAAACATTTGGCAGCAGAACAAAAGATGCCAATTCCGTTGAGAGAACATAATCCATATGTAGAAGCATTTTGGAAATGGTGGCCTGATTTATATAGGGATTTACATACCTTTAGAATTACTGGTGGTGAACCTTTAATGCATAAAGATACTTGGAAAGTATTGGATTATATTATTGATGAACCAAATCCAAATAAAAATTTAGATTTTTCAATCAATTCAAATTTAGGTGTACCCGATGAGTTGATTACTAAGTTAATTGAAAAATTAAAAAGAATTACCGAAGAAGATAAGGTAAAAGGATTTGTGTTATTTACTTCATGCGATGGTTGGGGTGAGCAAGCTGAATATATTCGTAACGGATTAGAGTTTAATCGTTTTTGGAATAATGTAAATAGAATTTTAAGAGAAGTTCCGAGAATCACCATTACATTTATGGTAACATATAATATGTTATCAGTATTTAGTTTTGATAAATTAATTAAAGGAGTTTATGATTTGAAAAGAGAATATGCTGGAGATGATAGATATTGGTTATCGCCGGTGTTATTGGATACATCTTATTTAAGACATCCTCGTCATCAAACTGTTCAAGTACTTCCACATCAATTTAAACAAAACATATTTGACCAAGCTCAATTGGCATTTTATTATGGAATTCCATATTATTCAAAGGGGTATGTTGGATATTCCGATTTGGAAATTCAAAAATTAAAAAGAACATACGATTGGGCAATTTCGCCTATTGATGCTATGGAATTACATAAATCACGTTACAATTTTTATAAATTCTTTAGCGAACACGATAAAAGAAGAGGAACTGATTTTTGTAAAACATTCCCTGAATTAGAAGAATTTTATCACTTTACAAAAGAAATTAAGTTATAATGTATAAAGTATCACACAAAGCGCCATTAATTTTAGCAGATTTGCCTTGGTGGCCACACAACGCTTATGGTATCATCGATACCTCCGCATTTTATGTAATGAATGAATCAAGTTGGACTATAAGTGGAACTTGGAAACGAAGTGAAGATGATTCCAAAATAGATGATATGGCTGGAATCTTTATGAGAAGAGGATTACATACGGGAATCGTTTATAGAAAGCCTGATATGTTGATGTTAAATTTTTGGTATGTTGAAAACGAAGAAGAAAAATATGCTGATAAAATTTTATTCTATAAAGATGAAGCATTTTGGAATGAACCACATTTATTTACATTAAATTGGGATGGTGAAACATTTATCTATGAATTTTGGATAGATGATGAATTAGTTTATTCCGAAACATTGGCAGGTAAATTGAGAGATTATATCAACGCACCTTATTTTATTGGAGCGGCTGATACTAAAGGTGACTTTAGTTGGGCACAAGAATGTTATACTGATTTTTTCACAGTATCTAACAAAAAATTAGATGGTTCTACAATAAATGATTTCAGAAAAAACATCGATGAATATGTAAAAGAAAATAAACATGGATTCAGATGTTTAACTAAAAATGAATTAGGTTTATTGTGTTGTTTTGATTTCAAAACTGAAACTGATTATAAATTTTGGGATATGACTGGAAATAATAATCACTTAATGAAACATTGTAAAGATTTAGAAAAGTTATAATATGAAAGTATTAATCACAGGTGGAGCCGGTTACTTAGGTTCGGTTATTGTTGGTAAAATGTTAAATGCCGGACACGAAGTTGTGGTATTGGATAAGTTACTATTTAATCAAACCTCATTGTTACAATATACATCTAACCTAAAATTTAAATTTATTTATGGAGATGTTCGTAATGTAACTTTATTAGAACAACTTTGTAATGATGCAGAAGTTATTATTCCTTTAGCTGCTATCGTAGGATTTCCCGCTTGTGCGGCTGACCCTAAATTAGCAAAAGAAATTAACTTTGACCAAATTTTTAATATTGTAAAATTTGCAAAAGATAAAAAGATTCTATATCCAAATACAAATAGTGGATATGGAATTGGAGTTGGACAAACGGAATGCACGGAAGAATCACCACTCACTCCTATTTCGGTTTATGGACAAACTAAATGCGATGCGGAAAACTTTCTTAGAGCAAACACATCAGCAATTACATTTAGGTTAGCAACTGTATTTGGTGTATCTCCGAGAATGAGAACCGATTTATTAGTAAATGATTTTACTTATAAAGCAATTACCGATAAATACATTGTTGTATTTGAAAAAACATTTAAACGAAATTTTATTCATATTCAAGATGTAGCATCTGCATTTCTTTTTATGTTAGAAAATTATGATGATTATAGAGGTGAAGTATTTAATGTTGGATTGAGTGATGCAAATTTGAGTAAGCAAGAATTGTTAGAAAAAATACAATTGCATGTAAAGGATTTTGCGGTATCATACAACGACTTTTATGAGGACCCTGATAAAAGGGATTACATCGTATCAAACGCTAAAATAGAAGCGACTGGTTGGTATCCTGAATGGAGTTTGGATGGGGGTATTGCCGAACTAATAATGGCATACCAAATGGTAGTTCCAAAAATGAGTTCTGAATTTAGAAATGGGTTTCCGTTAGGATATGCACAAAATTTTTAACTATGAGTAATAAGTGGGATGAGTTTAAAGTTACTCCATCAAAAACTTTTGGTATAGAAGTTCCAGAATTTCAACCATCCGTATTTAGAGAATATAGAGGTGAAATATTTACAACCTTTCATTCAAAAGAACATCCGGTAATGAATTATGTAAGCGATGGGTGTGAAATACATGGTAGATTTTCTCGTTCATACAAAGGTGTGTTAAGAGGATTGCATTGGGATAATAAGACTTGGAAATTAGTTCAAGCAGCAGTTGGTGATATCTACTTAGTTGTTTTGGATATGAGAAAAGATTCCCCTACTTATGGAGATTGGGAATCTTATATAATTTCAGAAAGATTAAGAAATCAAGTATTAGTTCCACCAGGTTTTGCAAATGGTCACTATGCATTGACTGATTGTATGTTTCATTATAATCTATTCTACAAAGATGGATATGTTGATGCAAATGAGCAAGGTGTTGTTAAATGGAATGACCCGGAATACCAAATGGAATGGCCAACTGATAAACCAATACTACAAAAACGAGATAGATAATGCCTACACTTTGGACATTTGGTGATTCATTTACAGCAGGGCATGGTATGAACGGAGAGATACCTGAATATCAACATGCTGATAAGAATTATAAATGGACAAAATTATTAGCTACTACATTGGATTATGATTTGAAAGATTGTAGTATGAATGGTAGTACAAATGAACTAATTTTACTTAGAGTAATAGAAAATTTACAAAATTTTACTAAAGATGATATTGTTATCATTGGTAGTAGTACTATTACACGATACGAATTTCCTTTTTATCACAAAAAGAAAGAAAAAAAGGAAGTTACGGATGGTTATATATATTTTTTAAACGAAATGGATTCTATATCATATGACATGATACGAAATGATTTTGAAACCTACGATGGAAATACCATAAGTGAAATCGAATATAAAGCTAGTAAAGATTTTATGCAATATATGTTACCATCTACATATTATTACAAAAGAAGTTTGATGAACTTGGTAAATATGGCAAAATATTTACATAAATCGAATATAGTAAAAAATATTATCTTTTGGAATTTAGAATCAATTAGAACCGATTATGTTCCAAATAAACAACCATTGGTATTTAATATATTCGATGATTATTCCGAAATGTATGATTTTTCTTTATACGATACAGAATATACTGGAGTGGATACATTCGATTATGGGTGGCTCAATATATTTCGTAAATTAAAATTAACAATTTGGCACGATACCGAAGAATCAATATATGATTTTCATTTATCAAAAAAAGGACATCTTTGGTTTGCAAATATTATGCTAAATAAATTGAATATAAATAAAAAAATTAAACCGAATAATATAATATGAATTACGATTTAATAGTAGGATTTGGATGTAGCTTTACCGAAGGTGGTGGGTTGGATAATCCAAATGTTTATAAATTTATAAAAAATATAAACGATGATTCCATTGGATTCATGCACCCAGATGTGCTAAATTTTAAATATAAAAATAATTTTATATCGTATTTATCGGAACTATTTGGATGTGAATATATAAATTTTGGAGAATCGATGTCATCGAATGATTTGATTTTTCAAAAAATATACGATTATTTCAAAGGAAATGTTCTAACTAAACGAATATTATTTATAGGACAAGTTACAATGTTTACAAGACAGCATGTTTATTATGATTATGCAAAAAAGTTTATAAAATTAAATAGAACGGAATTCGAAGAGCCACCATTCTATGGTTCAGCAGAATTTAAACCACTGCATGATTACTATACAAACTATTTATCATTTATCTACAATGAAGATAATGTAGTTTCTAATTTAGAAAAAAATATTGAATTATATGATAATTGGTTACGATATAAGGGGGTTGATACATTATGGTTATCATATGATGGTAATCCAACGCAGTTTACCGAATCCGATAAGTTTATAAAATTTAATGGAGATAATATGGGAGCTTGGGCTGAAAAAAATAAATTGAGAATTATGGATATACCTAATTGTCCTGTACCAGACCCACATCTTAATTTGGAAGGTCATATGGAAGCCGCAAAACTTATGTATCAAAAAATAAAAAATAGAAAAACAAAAGTTATATGATAAAAAATTTAGAAAAATATCCAATTATAAGAGATATCGAACAAACTACACAAAGTTTAATTGAATTTGAGGAATTAATAATAAAACATTGGGAAGATGCCAAAATCAGAGGCCCAATACATTTATCAAATGGAAACGAAGAGCAATTAATTGAAGTATTTAAACGAATATCCAAAAATGATTGGGTATTTAGTACTTGGCGTTCTCATTATCATGCATTACTAAAAGAAATATGCCCGGTATGGATTGAAGAAGAAATTCTTAAAGGAAAATCTATAACTATTTGTAATTCGGATGAAAAGTTTTATTCATCTGCAATTGTAGGTGGAACTTTATCTATTGCATTAGGTGTGGCAATGGGAATCAAAGAAAAAGGTAGTGATGAAAAAGTTTGGTGTTTTATAGGAGATATGTCTTTTGAAAGTGGTATATTCTATGAAGTTCACAAATACGCAAGAAATTTTGATTTACCTATTTACTTTGTAGTTGAAGATAACGATGTTTCAACTTACACTCCAACCGAAGCAACTTGGAATATTAAGAGAGAAATACCTTCGGATGTAATATATTATAAATACAAATCAAAATTTCCACATTACGGAACGGGTAAGTGGATAGCGTTTTAATATGTTATACAATAACGAATTGCATAATTTTGATAAGTTCATTTCAGAATGGAACTTAGAAGCTGAATATGTTTTATTTGGCGCGAGTAAAGAATGCGTTCAATTCATTAGAAGTTTGGATTTACTATTGGGAGATAAAAAATTAAAAATTAAATACATAGTAGACCACAATATAAAGGATACTACAAATGTGGATAACATAAATGAAATAAGTTCTTTTTTTAGACAATCCAAAGATATTAAAATTCATAGAAGAAATATAAAATTAATTCACATCAATCAATTTTCTCCAGAAGTGGATGAAAAAGTTATTATAACAACCGATGTTTATAAACAACTTTATACAACATATTTGGATGAACATAATATAAAACATATTTGGTATAAAAATATTGCATCTATATGGCCTTACAAATATGAAAATAAAGTTCATATATTTCAAACGGATGTTTTGGTTACCGAAAGATGTACATTGGCATGCTCTCATTGTAATATGTTTATGCCACATTTTGTATCACCAAACCATAGAGATTTTGAAATAATAAAATCGGATATTGATTTATTTTTTAATAAAGTAGATTATGTTAGTGTATTTCATTTGGTTGGCGGTGAACCATTTTTATATCCACATATAGAAGATGTTATTAGATATATCGTTTCAAATTATTCATTCAAAATAGATAAATTAATAATAACAACAAATGGTACAATTCTTCCAAAGCAGAGTACATTGGATTTATTGAAAAGTAGTGATGTTATTTTGAGTGTAAGTGATTATACAGATAAATTAGAAAATATAAAAGTAAAAGTTTTAAAAGTAATAGAAACTTTAAAATCTCAAAATATCAATCATTATGTTAGAACCGAAATAGAATGGTATGATTTTGGTGATTTGAGAGTTAAAAAGAATTTACCAACCGATAAACTAATCAAACACTTTGATAGTTGTACTGCTCCATTTAGAGGATTAAATGATGGTAAGTTTTATTATTGCCATCTTAATACTAGCGCTGTATTAACAAAGTTATTTCCATTAAATGAAAATGACTATGTGGATATAAAAACTATTTCAAAAGAAGAATTAATAAAATTTGATTTGGGTTATACCGATTTAGGATACATCACATTTTGTGATAATTGTAATGGGTGTAATACTGGAATTAAAATACCAGTTGGGTATGAAAAACAAGGAATACGAGAATTATGAAAGTAATAATTGATATAGATAATACGTTATGTAATAGTAACATACGATTTGCTCTAGCAACAATGCCAAATGGAAAAATAGATTGGGAAGCAGCACATATTCCTAATAATATTTTGATGGATGACCCATTTTATCCTATGATTGATTTGTCTAAACAATATAAACAAAATGGATTTGAAGTAATTGTTTTAACGGGTAGACCGGAATCGGTTAGAGGAGTTACAATTGAGTGGTTAAAAAAATATGATATAGAATATGACCAATTAATTATGAGAAGTTGGGAAGATAACTTTTTAAAGGCACCAATTTATAAAAAGAAAATGTATGAAACTTATATCAAAGAAGGAGTATTTTGTGCATATGATGATGACCAACGAATAATTGATATGTGGGTTGAATTAGGAATACCTTGTTTTAAAGTTTATGTTATTGATTAATAGAAATCCGCAAACATTAGAAGAGTTGGGTTCAACTTATATTGGCCCTTTGGTATTTAATTATTTTAAATGGTTAATTGATAATCTGAATGGTGCTGATTTGGTTTTATTTAATTCAAGAGAAGGATATTTTTTAAAAGAAATTTGGGAAACATATAAAGATAAATACGATTTACCAGTGAGTGTATATTTTAAAACATCTCGTAAATTAGCATCAATGGTAGCATTTACAAATGAAACTGAAATATATGATTCATTTGAGTTACATAGGTATGAGGGTGATATAAACGATTTGTTATTTGATAGATTTGGTATTAATTCAAATATTCCTAAACAATGGGTTGATACAAAAAAAGAATTACCTGATTTAAGTGAGTGGGTTGAAACGATTATTACCAAATCAAATGAACTTCGAATTGAATATGGAAAATATATCGATTCAGTAATTGGTTCTGCCGAAAATATTATAATGGTAGATAGTGGGTTTCAAGGAACAACGCAATACTATTTAGAAAAGGTTTATGGTTATAAATTCAAAGGAAAATATTTTACATATAAGGGTAATTTACCAATAGAAGATGCAGATGGATTATATCCATTTTATGAAACAAAGTTCAAAGATAATATAATATTTTTTGAATCTATTTTTGTAGATAAAGTTGGAACATATATTGACTTGATAAATGGTAAATTTATTAATGCTAATTGGGAAATCACCGAATCAGATTTTAGAGATAAACAATCTATAATAGATGGAATAAAACAATATATAAAATCAAATATTTCACTCCCACACTTATATTCTCCACAAATAGAATTAGGCGATTTTATGTTTGATAAAATGTGTCAAAGGGGATATATACAAAACGAATCTCTATTCGATAGTTTTAAGCATGATAATAAATTTGTTAGAAATACTATTAAAAAAATAGATAGAAGATAGTTATAATAAAGACAATTGGTTATGATGCAAAATGAAGAAATTTCGTTTAAGTTCTATTTTGAAAATGTTGATAAATTTGGAAGAATATTGCCAAATAATTTATCAAAGGATGAATTGAATCATTATAATACATTATGTTCCGAAAAATATGATTGGGATTCATTTATTCAAAATGGATATTCTACCAAATCATTAAGTACATTTTATAGAGCATACGCTCATACTAAAAAATTATCCACAACAAATATAAATGATGATAATTTAATTTATCTATGTGAAAGCTACGAACCATCTCCGTATTTGGGTACATTTATTCAAAATATGGATTCTAAGGTGTTTGATAAATTAAAAAATAAAAATATAAAAGTTATATTCAATTGGGCGGGTGAAGCATTATATGATGATAGAATAAACTCAAGTTTAGAATCTGAATTTGAAAAATATAATTTAGATATCAATCTTATTTTCATATTAACAAGTGCAAACAATATAAAAAATACATCAAAAATAAATTATATATCAGACCATTTCTTTTTACAAAATACGGCAAATTCTTTGAAATTATTTTTAACACATAATACCGCTAAAAATATGAATAATGAATTTGATTTGAATTCCGAAATAGTTAATTATGATGTATTTAACAAATATAAAACCAAACATTTCATATCATTAAATAGACAGGTTAGTAGACCACATCGATATGCCTTTGGTTTGTTTTTAGAAAAACATAACTTATGGGATAGTGGATATTTTAGTTTTTTACATATGATGGATGATGTTAATCAATGTTTTGAAACTCTTTCTATGGATGATTTCAATTCATATGGTGAACTTCATACTTTGTTTAAATCAAAAATACCAATGCATGTTGATACTCGATATTTAAAGAATCAAAATAATTTACATGCATTCAGAGTATCTGAAATATATTACAAACCGGCATACGAAGATTCTGTAATTAATATTGTTACTGAAACAACATTTTCAAATAACAAAGTATTCATATCCGAAAAAACATTTCATCCAATAATAAATTTACAACCATTTATTATATTTTCTTCGAATGGTCATTTACAAGAACTAAAAAGATTGGGGTTTAAAACATTTGATGGATTGATTGATGAGAGTTATGATTTGGAAGAAAACTCTCAAAAACGATTTAAAATGGTATGCGATGAAATACTAAGATTATCGCAAATGGATATTTCAGAATTAAATAAATTATATTTATCTTATAAAGAAGTGTATATACATAACAGGCAACATTTATTAAAATTTACCAATTATGATTACTTCTACAATTGTTTACAAAAAATAAAAAACTATGGAATTTAAAGGAAAGAGAGTTTTAGTTACAGGCGCAAATGGGTTGGTGGGATTACCAACTATTGAGAAATGTTTAGAAGAAGGGGCTGATAAAGTGATAGCCGTTGATTTAAATATTGGAAAAAAGTTAGAATCATTACAAATGAAGTATGGTAGAGAAAAACTAATACTTGTTAAAACCGATTTGACTTATTTATCTCATTGTGAAAATTTATTTCACGATTTCAAAATAGATATTGTATTACATATTGCGGGAGTGAAGGGTTCGCCGGCTCGTTCATCACAAAATCCTGCGGATTACTTATTCCCAATGTTGATGTTTAATACCAATATGATTAAAGCATCGTTTGATGCAAAGGTTGATTGGTTTGTTTATCTTTCATCGGTTGGAGTTTATAAGCCAGCAGATGTAATGAATGAGGAAGATATTTGGTCACAAGAAGAAACTTGGGCATCAACTCCATCTCGTTTAGATTGGCATCCGGGTTGGACAAAGAGAATGGGAGAACTTACATTGGATTCATTGAGAGTTCAGTATGGTTGGGATAATTGGACTGTAATTAGACCTTCTAACATATATGGAACAAACGATAATTTTGCACAAGATGCAACTGTAATTTCTTCTAACATTTGGAAGTTATTTAATGTAGAGGGAGATGATATGGTTTGTTGGGGAAATGGTTCTTCTAAAAGAGATTTTGTATTTGGAGATGATGTAGCTCAAGCCACTATTGATGTGGTTAAGAAAGAAGTTAAAGATATTATTAACTTTGGATGTGCAGAAGCAGTAACCATTAAAGAAACAATTGAAACTATTGTTGAATGTTATACCGAAATCACAGGCAAAACTAAAAATATCGTTTGGGATGAAACTAAAACAAACGGAGACCCAATTAGATGTTTAGGTTCTAAAAAACAAAAACAATATGGAATCCTACCACAAACTACTTTAAAAGAAGGATTAAAAAAATCAATTTTAGAATATAAAAGCAGATTATAATGAAGCATTTAGTAGCGGCAGGATGTTCTTTTTCTAGTTTGGTAAAGCCAAATGTAGATATGCCAACCGAATATGATTTGGCAAAAAAAGATAAAACTACATGGACTTGGATAGAATGGATACAGCATTACGAAGGAGATAAATATCAAATTCATAATTACGGATGTCCTACCAATGATAATGATACTATCGTAGAAAGCGTATTATATGGTATTAATAAATTATTAAAAGAAGGTGTGGATAAATCGGATATAGAAGTTATAATACAATGGTCTGCTGTAAGTAGGAATTCATTTTTTATTCCAAAAGGAATGGTGGATAGAAGTAAGATGGGTGTAACTACACATACTAACGATTTTATAACGGAAAAACGATACAAATACGAACACGGATTTAAATATTTAACAGGTGGATACAATCGAACAAATAATTTAGATGAACTGAATGATATTGTATTCAATTATTTGGGTATGGAATATTCAAATGAAGAAAGAATAATAAGTTTTCTAAAAAATATAATTTTTATTTCAAGCTTTTGTAAATCGAATGGAATAAAATATAAATTTTTTACGATGGGAAATAATTTTTCATCAAACATATTTACAAAATACGAAGATATAAATAAAAAACTTAAAACACAACAAGAGCCGCATATGGATATCAGACCTGATATTTTGGAAAAAAGACTTGTTGGGGATAACTGGAATGCATCGATATTAATCGATATACCTTACATTAATTATTTATTTGAATTAATCGATTTAAACGATTTTTGGTTTTATGAAATAGAAAATTATCACAAGTTTGGTGGTGCAATAGAATGGTCTATTGGAGAATGGGGAAGTGGTGTAAAAGATGATTCTGGATTTGGATTGAGTGAATTGGTATATTTTGAAATGGAAGGATTGAGTGAACAAGAAAAGGCAGATTATTTCAAACATCGTTCATATGGCCACCCATCTGCATTGATGTGGAGAAAATTTTATTTTGAAGTTTTAAAACCTAATTTTTTATGAAATATGTAATTACAAACGGATGTTCTTTTACAAGAGCAGGTAGAATCAATATAGATGTTACAGATGATAATTTTATAAAAGAAGATGATATGTCCGGGCACGGTGATTCATCTGAATTTAATTATTATCCACATTGGATTCAATTGTTAAATTCTGAATTAAAAGTAATCAATTTAGGAAATGTGACAAATGATAATCAAGTTATAGCTAGAAATCTGATATACAAAATAGAAAAAATGAAAAAAGAAGGAATATCACCTTCGGATATATCAGTAATAGTTCAATGGTCATCTTTTTATAGAAATGCATATTTTGTATCACCATCTAAACAACAAGAAAATCCAAAATTGAGATTACCACAACATCGTAAAAGATGGGATGATGATTATGCACATATCAATGATTTTGTAGAAGAAAAAAATCAAATAGGTGAAAATGGATACTATTTCCTTTCGGGTGGGTTTGGTATGGACCACATAAAAAATCCTATGAAAGAATTCGCCTATCTTAATTTAGGACATTTACATTCATATGAAGAACGATTATTAGTATTTTTAGAAACAATTGTAATGCTACAAATGTATTTTAAATCAAACGGCATTAAATATAAAATGTTTAATATTGCTAATAATTTTTCAGATGAATATGTATTGAATTGTATAAATGGAGGTGGATTTCCTATTTTTAAACCAGAAGGTTCAAAAAATAACGAAATGTATGAGATAATTAAAAATAAATATATACCAAATACTTGGAATTCTAAAATGGAATATTTTGAAAATCCATATTTGAATCATTATTACAATATGATTGATTGGGATTCATTTTGGTTTTATGAAGAAGAAAACTTACATAAATTTGGTGGAGTTACCGAATGGGCTATTAGAAATTTTGATATCAATTATAATGATGGTATAAGTGCTAATGTTTTATTTATGGAACAATATAGAAGAGATGTAATACATACAGAAGAGAGTTTAATTGATATTTATAAAGATGGTAATTGCCCGTTAGGACATGTATCGGCTAGTTTATATAGAAAATTTGTAAAAGAAATTGTATCTAAATGGAATCTTTATTAAAAGAAGAATTATTAAATAATGGGTATATATCTTTTCATTTAAAAAATTTAGATGAAAATATTTACAATAATTTTGAAAGTATATTTCCAATTGGTAATTTAAAACCGGAAATGTTTAAAAATTTAAAACACGCCATACCGGTAGATATCGAATACCAATATGATAATCAATCTTTAATGAAGAAATCATTTGAAGAGCTTGATATTATAAAAAAAGATATCATAGATAATTATGAATCAGATTGTAATCAAGTTTGGTTTTACGATTGGCTATTCAATGTAAATACGGAAAATAATCCATTAGATAAAATAGTAAGACCCATATTTAATAAATTTTATGATAGTGAATTGGAAGCAGCTAATTCACAAGTTACATTATATAATGATGGTTGTTATCTTAAAAATCACCGTGATGGTAATGGTGAATATAGTGGGTTTAGAAGATGTGCTATATTATTTTATCTTTCAACTGATTATGAAAAAGGAAAAGGTGGCGAATTGGTATTATCATCCCACAATGAAACTGAATTGATAGTAGAGCCAGTATATGGTAATGTTGCTATATTGGATTTTACGAAACATGATGTATGGCATAGAGTTGAAAAAGTAATTGGATATAACAGATATTGTTTTATAAGCTTTTGCTAATGACTGAATTAAATAAAATAGAATTATTCGAAAAAGGATATACAACATTTAATTTATATGATATAGATGATGTTGAAATTTATAATTCATTGAATGAATTGTATTCTATGAGTAATGTTGAATTTAAAACTTTACGATATAAAAATATACATTCAGAAGAAGCTACATTTATAAAAGATTCATTTGAAAATTTAGAAGAAATAAAAAATTCTACTAAAAAAAATAATTTATACGAAATCTGGTATTACAATGATGTAAATAAAGATAAGTTTAAAAAGCCATTATTAAATAAAATAAAGAATTTTTTTTATAATGAAGGTATTGATGAATTTCATCATAGTTCTTATATAACAATGTATAATGATGATTGCTTTTTAATAGAGCATTGTGATGGATTTAATCCAAATTCAAAATATAAATGCGTTATATTAATTTATCTAAATAAAGAAGATGAATTACAAACTGGCGGAGAATTAATACTAAATGGTAATGTTGAAGTTAAGCCAATAATTGGTAATGTTGCTATAATGGATTTTACAAAAAATGATGTAAAGCATGGTGTTAAAAAAGTTAGTGGATATCAAAGAAAATGTTATCTAAATTTTTGTTAATATCAAAAAAAATTAGTATCTTTATAGATTAATACCAAATAATATGAATCAACCATTTAAATTATATACTTTAGATTCCAATGACCAATCTATTTTAAAAAAGGTCTTAGAATCATCTACTAATATAGAGAATATACGAGCATCCGCTGAAGGTGTGGGTAATCAAAGTTATTCATTTCCATCTGGGTTTGATAAAACATTTGAAAATTCAGAAAAAGAAAAAGAAAGAATCTTAAATGAAAATACTAAATTAAGTCAAATTTGGTATACATTGAATAAGCCTGAAAATGGAGTTGAAGTTGAAAAAATGTTAGAAAGGCATTTTAAAACTTTATATCCGAATATAAATTATCCATTAGAAATTCTATGGAATGTTACGATGTATACGGAAGGATGTTTTATAGAAGAACATATTGATGGTAGAGATTCCGATAGAATGGCTGGATTTTTATTTTACTTAAATGAAAATTATGATGTTGATAATGGTGGTCTACTAAGAGTTATAGACCCAAATACAAATGAAATAATAGATGTTGCGCCTGAATTTGGACAAGCAATATGTATTGATTATATAAATAATGAGGTGTCGCATGAAGTTACACCAGTTACAAACGGAAAAAGATTAGCAATTTGCGCATTCATTCATAAACGAAATCATATGGGAAAAAGTTACAAAATTTTAGTTACAGGAGCAAGTGGATTCATTGGTTCACAATTAGTTAAGAGTTTAAAAGAAAAGGGATATTGGAATCTACGAACTACATCATTCAGTAGAGATTTGCCTGATACAATAGAAAATAAACAATCTATTGAGCATATTAAGGGTGATTTACGAGATGCTGAATTTTGTAAACAAATTACAGAGGATGTTGATGTTGTATTCCATTTAGCAGCAAATACTTCAAATGCATTGGATACGAAATTTAATCCATTGTTGCATGTAACTCCAAATGTTATAATGAATGTTAATATGATGGAGCAAAGTTGGGTAAATAGTGTTAAGAAATTTATGTTTATTTCTTCAAACACAACATATCCTGATATGAAAAATGAATTTTGTACCGAAGATATTAATGTACATGCTACTCCTTTATTACCAATTTATAAAGCAGTTGGTGGTATGAAACGATATGGTGAAATGTTATGTGATTTCTTTTCTAATCAGATTGAAAATCCAATGCAATGTATAATTATCAGACCTTCAAACGCATTCGGACCAAACGATAAATTTGATTTTGAAAAATGTCATGTTACTCCTGCAAACATTCGTAAAGTAGCAGATGGATTAGACCCAATACCAGTATGGGGCGATGGGACTGAAATTAGAGATTTACTACATGTTGAAGATATGGCAGATGGTATGATATTTTTAGCAGAAATGGTGGATAGATATTCTATTTATAATCTTTGTTATGGAGAAGGATTTAGTGTAAATGAAGTTTTAGGTTGGATTAAAGAATTGGATAACAATGATAAACCAATCGATTATGTAAATAACAAAGCACCTATGATTCCAGTTAGATTATTATCATCTAAAAAAATTAATGATTTAGGATGGAAACCAAAGAGAGATTTAAAACAAGCTCTTAAAGAAACATTGGAATGGTATAAAGAACATAAACACTTATATAATCCTAATTCGAAGCCATAATGGATAGTATATTATTTTCTGGTTGCTCATTTACATATGGAGAAGGATTGTGGCGAGAAACAAAAGATACACATCAAAATTCAATTAATCAGAAATATTTAATTGAAAATAGATGGATAACCAAAGTATCAAACCATTTTAATAAAAATTGTATTTCAAAACAATGGAATGGTGGAAATAATATCGGTTCTATAAAATATACTATGGATGAAATCGATGCTACAAGTTGGAATGAACATAATATTAAATTGTTAATATTTCAAACTACTCAATTTGGTAGGCATACTATGAGTATAAATGAGCAAGTGGATGCTATTGAAAATATGGTAATCAACTTAGAAAATAAAAATATACCTGTTAGATTTATTCATTGGATGTGGCCGGATGTTACTGAATCGGAGTTAAAACTTTTATCAGATAACAACATTGATAATAAATTATCTTCAGAAATCGTAAGAGATAGAACTATTTATATTTTAAATAATTTTAATTTCGATACAATGACTGACCCTGGTAGTTATAAAAAAATCGGTAGTAATTCAAACAAATATACATTAGCTGCAAAATTTAATTGTACCGATTTTCATATGAATCAAGAAGGACATGATGTTTTAGCAAATGAAATAATTAATTATATAGAAAAAAATAAGTTACTATGAGTTCACCTCAATATTCTCCTTACAAAGATGCATTAACAAATGCAATGTCGGATTTAGCAAAATTAGATGATACAATATTCATTGGTCAACAAATCATTTACGCCGGAAATCCTATGAGTACAACATTGGGAGGAGTTCCTAAAGAAAAGATGATTGAAGTTCCTGTTATGGAAGAAACACAAATGGGAATGAGTTTAGGATTGGCAATAACGGGTAAAAGAGTTATTACATTTTATCCTCGTTGGGATTTCATTATATCTGCAACCAATCAATTAGTTAATCATTTAGACAAATACGAATTAATGACTGGTAAAAAAGTAAATATTATAATTCGTTTAGGCAAGGGAGCTGATACCCCATTAGACCCTGGTCATCAGCACAAAGGAAATTATTTTGAAGAATTTAAATCTATTTGTAAAAATATACAATTTCACGATTTAAAAACCCCATCCGATATTGAGCTGGCATACAAATCGGCAATTAATGATGGTGGTATACATTTATTAGTTGAATATCCTGAACTGTATTATAGTTAATGAAAGAGTTAATATTAGAAAATGGTAAAGTCATTTACGATGAAATTTACGATGGTGGTGGCAGTTCGTTTGGCGTAAACTCTTTGCGAGATGAAAGAGTAAAATCAATCATAAAAAGGGGTAACATATTAGAAATGTGTTCAGGTCCAGGTTTTATGGGATTTTATTTAAACTTTGAAGGATTTGCCGATTCTTTAGTTTTATCGGATATAAACGATGTACATAATTCATACATAAGGCAAACCATTTTACAAAACAATTTAATGAACACCAAATTCATTCAATCGGATGGATTTAAATCATTTCAAATTCATAATATGTTTGATACCATAGTTATGAATGCACCACATTATGCATCTCCTAGAAATGGTGGGTATGTTAGTATGGAAGAGGAATTAATATGTTTAGACCAAGATTTAGAATTTCATAAACATTTTTTTAAATATGCTAAAAATTATTTAAAAAAAGATGGAGTCATAGTATTGGTAGGAAATATGGGTGGGATACAGCCTGAAGAAATAATGCAAATAGGTGGAAATGATTATACTTATAGTTTAATTGCATGTGAGAGATATGGTTGGATTAGAGATTCTAGGTTTTATGTTTTAGAAATAAAAGTAAATGAATAGTAAAGAAAAAATAGTAATTGGATACGATATATTATTTCCATATAATGAAGTTCCAAATTGTTTGAATCCAAAATATTTGGAATTTGCTTACCATACTGATTGGACTTTTGATACATCCGAAAATTATTTTAAAAATAAAATAAAAGCAACTTGGCCGGTATTTAATGCAAGATTCAATGTTCAATTGAATGATGAAGAGGGAAACCCTGGTTATTTTGGAATAGAGACTCGTTCAGTACATAGTATTATTAGAGAAAGAGAACGAGGTAATTGTTACGATTGGTATTATTTAATAGAACCATATGGTGACATTGCAAATTTTTTAGGATTAGATAAATTTTCAAATAATATTCCATTTAACAAATTAATCCCATCAAAAACATTGGAAGAAATTAGAGAATGGGGTGGTAAATTAGTTATCAACTATGTTATCGATGGGAACATCAGTAAATTTCAACTTATTAAATTATATAAGTGTTTACTGGATTTAAACATCCCATTTAAAAAAATAATAATATGCCATAATGATTTTAATTTGGAAAAAATGATGAAGCCAATTTTTGGTGAACATATGCCCAAATTGATTCATTTTTGTTGGTCTTTGAATTCTAAAGCTGAAGAATATTTTAAAAAATTAAATCAAGACGATTATAATTTTTGGCAAGATGACCATAAAAAGGCATCATACAATTTTTTATCAGAAGATGAAGTATCAAATTTTGATAATAAAATTCATAAGTTTAATAATTTCAATAGAAGAATCAGATTCCATAGAGCAGAAGTTTTATATTTTTTATGGAAAAATAATATGATTGAAAATAACTTAATAAGTTATGATGTTGATTTATTCTTAGAAGGGCCAATGGATGATATGAAGCATAGATTGGGTGAACAAGAGTATAGTGAATTTATAAATTACATAAAGCAAACATCCCCTCGAATAATAGATTATGAAAATTTAGATAATGTATGGGGATATGGATTTGAAAATAAAGAAGTTTATTTAAATTCATTGATATCAATTGTATCGGAAACTCTTTTTTACGAAGAGAGTGGGTATCTTTCCGAAAAGATTTGGAAACCAATAGTACATGGGCACCCATTTATATTAATAGGGCCTGCCAATTCTTTAAAATTTTTAAAAGAGGAATTTGGATTTAGAACATTTCATCCTATAATTGATGAGAGTTATGATTTGGAAGAAAATCCTAAAAAAAGATTAGAACTAATTTTTAAAGAAATAAACAGATTAAATAGTTATTCAATAGATGAACTAACGGAAATGATTAAAGAATTATTACCAAACATCATACATAATAAAAAGTTGATGTATGAGATTGGGAGTAAACATATATCGTTAGACCATCATCACTTTTTAAAATTAACAGGCAGAGGTCATTTAGTACCAAAGCCAAAAATATCAATATTATGATGAATCCATTAAAGTATCTGAAAGAGTTGTATGAGCAATACAAAATGAAGAAAAGAATCAAAAAAAAGTTAGCAGAACTTAAAAAAAGAGACCCATTTGTTTATAAAAACTTCTAAACTTAACTTTTGGAATATTTATATGTATGAATTTGAACGAAGTAGATAAACCAGTAGTTAAAAAGACCATAGTAGTATATTCAGGTCGTTTTCAGCCATTCCATAAAGGACATTATCTTTCGTATTTAAAACTTTGTAAAAAGTTTGGTACAGACAATGTTTATATTGGCACGTCTAATGATACCTCTGGTCCAAAATCCCCTTTTAATTTTAATGAGAAGGTAAAGATAATGACTACTATGTTTGGTATACCATCAAACAAAATAGTTCAAGTTCGTAATCCATATGCTCCAAAAGAAATACTATCTCAATTTGATGGTAAAACAACTCAATATATTGCGGCAGTTGGAGAAAAGGATGCGAATAGATTACAAGGTAAGTATTTTAAACCATATAAAGGCAAAGCTGGATATGGGTACGAAGAAATAGGTTATGTTTATCCCGTTCCTGCCGAAACAAATGCAATTAGTGGAACTGATGTTCGTAATTGGTTAGGTAAGGATAATAAAGATAAAGAAAAAGGATTTTTAAAAGCATATCCTAAATTTGATAAAGAAATTTTTAAAATGATAACAGGCAAATTAAACGAATCGGTAAATACAAATCCATCTGATAAATTAAGACCAGAGCCACATCCAACAAGACACGAAACCGAACATCCATCTAATGAACCTGATTGGCATAATACATCCGAAATATATGACCCAATTAGCGAAATATTGGGTAAAGCGGTAGCTGAAGATATGTTTGAGGAGTTTGTTAAAACATATTTTAAAGAAGAATCCGAAGGTGAAAAATTAGGATTAGTCCATTTAGGTGGCGGATACTATGGTAAAGATAAAGGACAACCTGCTACTCATAAATCAGAAAATGGTAAATTAAGAGCATTAACTCCTGCCGAAGCTGCAGCTGAAAAGCAAAAGCATATGGCTAAAGGACCAAGCGATGCACCTGCTAACGAACCTAAACCATCTCAGCCAGGACAACCTGTAAATAAAGGAGCAACGGCTCAAGGTAAAGTTGATAAAGCAAAAGAAGAACCAACTACTGATAAAAAGGGTGGGGAAGAATCTGGACAACAAGCGCCTCCTCCTGAGCAAAAATTAAGTGGAGATGAATTAAAATCTTCTGCGGAGATGAGTGATTCCGAAAAGAATAAAATCAAAGTAAAAGAAGAATTAGATTCTGTTAGAAAAAATTTATCTAAAGAAGAAAATGATGTTATCGATACAACAAACGACCCAAATTCATCAACTAGAAAAGGATTTGTAGATAATATAAAATCGGGTTTACAACAATTTGGTAATGGATTAAAACATTGGGCTGAGCATAAAAAGGAAATGATTGGTGGAACAATGGATGCCGTTAAAGCATTAGCTAGTGGGCAAAAAATTGGTTCTACAAAAAATAAAGAAACAGGTGAGTGGGAATATTCGGATGAAAAACGAAAAGAACAATTACATCATGTAAAGCATTTTGCTATTGATACTGGATTAATATTAGGTTCGATGGCATTGGGTGGAGCAGGTGTAGCGGTAGCTAAGACTGTTATGGCAGGGCAAGGTTTAGCCGCAGCCGGAGGAGCCGCTGTGCATGGTGCCGTTGGTGCATTTACACATGGTGTAGGTGGATTTGGCGCTCACCTTATGAAAGATATTGCTAAACATGCTACATTAGAATCTCTTGGATTGGGAGCAAGTCAGGCAGCTGGAGCAGGTGCTGGATTATCAACCGCTACAATGGGATTATTAGAAATTTCTAATGGGGATAATTCTAATACATTTTTGGGTAATTTAATTGGTAGAGTTTCCAAAACAATGGAAACATATAAATTAAATGATGAACAATTATTAAATTCAATTCAATCATATAAAAAGCAAGAGCCAATGGCTAAAGCGGCTGATTTGATGAAGGAAGATTTATCCGATACAAAAAAACAATCAATCAGTCATTTTGTAGAATATGCAACTAAAAGATTAAAATTGGCAGAAACTCCCAATATAACATTAGTTGGTGGAAATGAATATGGTAATGTAAAATCATCTTTAGGTGGGTATAATCCAGCCGATAAAACAATATATGTTGCAACCAAAGGTAGATTAACTGCTGATATTTTAAGAACGATTGCACATGAAATGGTTCATAGAAAGCAAGATGAATTGGGATATATTAAAGATTCGGTACAAGATGGAGCCGATGGTTCTCCAATAGAAAACCAAGCTCATTCAGTTGCTGGAATCTTAATGAGAGAATATGGTAGAATTAATAAACAAATTTATAATGAAGATGTAAATGTGGATGTTGATAAAGGTGATGAGATTTTAATGGGTAAGTTTAAAAACAAAAAAGTTACCGTTAAAGATATTGGAACTGATGACCATGGAATGCCAACAATCAATGGTAAGCAAGCTACTACATTCCGAATCCCAAGAGGTGAAAGTGTAAATGAAGTTGGCTCAAATGATTGGAGATTCAAAGCAATTATGAATATGTGGGATAAGGGTGGCTCATTTGTTAGAAAGAAAATCGCAGCAGTAGTTTGTAAAAATCCAAAAGCAGATAGAAATGATGTAGCAAGAGAATTGAGAAGCTTTGGATATAGAGATATTACAGGTGTTGGCGATGAATTGGGATTGGACGAAAAAAAAAATCTTAAAGAGAAACTATCACAATCCAATTTAAATAGTGTTGAAAAATACGCAGATAAAGAATTATCTCCTGCTGATATAGAATTTAGTAATCATTTTTTCGATAGAGTAAATGATTCTCGTAATGGAAAAGAAATATCAGAACCAGAATTAACTGGCTTCTTCAAAAGATTGGCTAGACACAAAAAAGAATTTTTAGATTTTTTAGATAAGTACAATCAAATCGTAGTTAAAGATACGAGAAGTGATATCAATATTCCATTTGTAAAAATGGCAAATAAAGTTATTGCTAAGACTATAATGAGAAAGGGTGAATTTCAAACATCATCTCATACGATTGTAAATGAAGCACAGGCCGTAAGTGGTGGTAAGGTTCACAAATTTATTACTGGTAAAAATTTAGGATTCAAAGGTAAGAAGTATTCTGAAATTGAATTTGAAACATTGGGGATTGATAATAGAAATCAGACTGTTAGATTAAAAATCATAGCACCAAAAGAAATTGGTGGTAATGAAATGAGTTTAGATTTCAGAACAATTAGAAGAGGTCCTTTTTTCAAAACCGATACCCGTTCTCACTCAATAAATGAAGGATTAATATTAGAAGGTGGGGCATATGGGCATATGAGTCATCCATTTGATGATATGGGTTTAACTTTTGGTGATTTAAAGAAAATTATCAAAGGAGCATTGGCGGGTAACTTAGAATTGACAAGAGAAAAAACCGATGGACAAGCATTGGCAATTAGTTGGAAAAATGGTAGATTAATTGCAGCAAGAAACAAAGGACATTTACAAAACGCAGGAGCAAATGCTATGGGTATTGAAGATGTTGCATCGAAATTTGCCGGTAGAGGTGGTTTAACGGATGCTTACAATTTTGCTATGAGAGATTTATCTGCAGCAATTAGTTCATTATCTGAAGCACAAAGAAAAAAGATATTTAACGAAGGACAATGTTTTATGAATTTGGAAGTAATATGGCCAACTTCAGTAAATGTTATTCCTTATGGACAGGCTTTATTAGTATTTCATAATACAACTTGTTATGATGAGAAGGGTGTTGCTATTGGTGCAAATCAAGGAGCAGCAACTATGTTAGCAGGAATGATTAAGCAAGTAAACGCTGATGTTCAATCAAAGTATACAATACAAGGTCCACCTGTAACAGAACTACCTAAAAATGAGGAGTTAAGTTCAAAGCAAACAAAATACCTTACTCAATTACAAAAGCTACAATTTCAGTTCCAATTATCTGATAAGGATGGTGTATCTGAATATCATCAAGCATGGTGGGAAGATTTTGTAAATAAAAGTGGTGTTAAATTACAAAAATTAGAAAAAGAAGCATTAGTTAGAAGATGGGCATTTTATGATAAATCATTCCGTTTAAATACTATTGCTGATAAAGATGCTCAAAAATGGGCAATCGAACATGATAAAGTAAATGTAGCAAAACAACAAAAAGATAATGTTAGACAATTTGAAGAAATATTTTTGGGTGTTGGAGCAGATGTTCTTTCATTTATGGGTTCAGTTTTAACTGTAAATCCAGATGCGGCAGTTCGTAATATGAAGGATAGATTAAAATCAACCGCAGAAAAAGTAAGAGGTAGTGGTGACCCATCTAAAATAGCTAAATTAAAAATGGAATTAGCTAGATTGGCTAGTATTGGTGGTAAAGATAAGATAGTTCCAAATGAGGGTATTGTATTTGTTTATAAAGGAAACACTTACAAACTTACGGGTACATTCGCACCATTAAATCAAATATTAGGTATTTTTTACGAATAAAAAATTATATATATACATATATACAAAGGTTATTAAATAGAATATTATGGCAAAAAGAACAAGTTTTGAAGAAAAAAACAAACACATTCACAAATCTCGTAAACTAATCATAGACACTGTCTTTGGTAGAACGGATGATAATCAGAATGTATTTGGTTATGAAAAGGAAGCTGAGAAAAAGAGAGAAGTTGGTGAAAAGTGGATAGATAGCGATGGTAAGGAGTGGGAACAAAAGGAAGGATTTAAAATCAATACCACTAAAATGGATGAGGTTAGAGAATTCTTAAAAAAAGTAACTACTTGCTCAGGAGAAAATTGTAAAACTATACAATATAGTAATGCCGATAAAAAGTTAATAGCTAAAACCGGATTATGTGCAACTTGCTTAGCTAAGAAAGAAACTCCTTTGAGAGCGGATGGTACTTGGCCTTTCTACGAAGATTATAAGATAACTTTAAATAAGTTAGATTATGCTAGAGATATGAAAGTTCAATACGAAGAAGCATTGAGTGGTATCAAACAACAAATTGAAATGGTTAATGAGGATGGAACTTTTAGTAAATGGCAATGGGATATTGATATTGAAAAAGTTAAATCCGATTTACAAAATGATATTAATGAGGCATACGATTCTATTGAAGCTTTATTAGAGCGTAAGTTGGCATTAGAAGATAAGTTACGTGAATTAAATCATCCAGAATTAATAAAAAACTAAATTATGAAAAAATTCTTAAACATTAAGAACATTGCAATTGCAGTATTAGTTGTAATTGTATTATTAGAACTTTGGAATCCAGGCGGAGTTATGCCAGGTAAAACTATCAGAATTGATGGTAAGAAGTATGAAGTTATTAAACATGAAATTGATACAATTGATGTAATCAAAACAAAAGTAGTTACTAAAAAAGGAGAAGATATCTATCACGAAACAATTGTTGAAAAGGAAATACAAATTCCTGCAGTAGTAGATACTATGGCTTTATTAAAAGATTACTATTCAAAAGTATTATATAAAGATGTATTAGTATTACCTGATTCATTAGGAACTGTGGCTGTAACTGATACGATTTCACAAAACAAAATCTTAGGTAGAACTTTCAATGCAAATGTAAAACAAAGAACTATTAAAGAAACTACAATCGTAAAAGAATTACCTAAAACAAAAGTATTCTACGGATTCGAAGGTGGGTTCAACAAACAAGATGTTGTATCTCATATCGGAGCTGGTGTTATATTGAACACTAAGAAGGATAAATTATTCCATTTAGGTGTTGGTGTTGCAAATAGAGTAGTAGATGGTACAAATGGTGGATTGACTCCTTACATCAATGGTGGTGTATATTGGAAAATCCGTTTAAGAAAATAATATGGCAGTTCAAGGGAAACCAACGAAAAGTCTAAAAGAAATAATCGCTGAAGAGTATCGTAAATGTGCGGCTGACCCCATTTACTTTATGAAAAAGTATTGTGTTATTCAACATCCGGTGAGGGGGAAAATTCCCTTTCACCTTTATCCTTTCCAGGAAGATTGTTTAACAGACTTTAAAGAAAACCGATTTAATATCATCCTTAAATCTCGTCAATTGGGTTTATCAACTCTTTCAGCAGGATTTATTCTTTGGAAAATGATATTCAATCAGGACTTCAATGCGTTGGTTATCGCAACAAAAGTGACGGTAGCTAAAAACCTTGTAGAAAAGGTTAGAGTTATGCACGATTTACTTCCAATATGGTTAAGAGATGGTGGAACGGCAGCAGCTGAAGATAACAAACTATCACTTAAATTAAAGAATGGTTCTCAAGTAAAAGCAATTGCATCTTCTCCGGATGCAGGTCGTTCTGAAGCCTTATCACTATTAGTTGTGGATGAGGCGGCATTCATTAGAGATATCGATGAAATTTGGTTATCAGCACAATCAACTCTATCAACGGGTGGTTCTGCTATTATTCTTTCTACACCAAATGGTGTGGGTAACTTCTTCCATAAAACTTGGGTAGCAGGTGAAGCCGGTCAAAATGGTTTCAATTGTATCAATCTACATTGGACTGTACACCCTGAAAGAAATCAAGCGTGGAGAGATGAACAAACTCGTATCTTAGGAGTTAAAGGAGCGGCACAAGAATGTGATTGCGACTTTATTGGTTCTGGTGATACCGTAATCGAACCGGCGCTATTGAGTTGGTATAAAGATACCTATGTAATGGAGCCGGTTGAAAAGAGAGGGTTTGATAGTAATCTATGGGTTTGGGAACATCCAAACTACAATAGACAATATATGGTATGTGCTGACGTTGCCCGTGGAGATGGAGCTGACTTTTCAACTGCGCAAGTAATTGATATTGAAGATAGTTCGCAAGTAGCAGAATATAGAGGTAAGATTGACACAAAGGATTTTGGTAATTTCTTAACTTCATTGGCAACTGAATATAACAATGCATTACTTGTTGTAGAAAACTCAAATGTAGGTTGGGCATGTATTCAACAAATTATCAATAGAGGATATCCAAATTTATTCTATATGAGTAATGATTTGAAATACATCGATACAGAAAGACAAATGAGTAACAAATATTATAGAGATGAAAAGCAAATGGTTGCTGGATTCTCTACAACATCAAAAACTCGTCCTCTTATCATATCAGCATTAGATACTTATATGAATGAGAAAGAAATTCTTATTCGTTCTAATAGATTAATCGATGAAATGTTTACATTTATTTGGAGTGGTGGTAGAGCGGAAGCAATGAAAGGATACAATGATGACTTGATTATGGCATTGGCAATTGGACTTTGGGTTCGTAATACTGCTCTTCGTTTAAGACAAGAGGGTATTGATTTAACTAAGAGTATGTTGAGTTCGACTACGATACAAAATAACTCGGGAGTTTATGCTACAAACTGGCAACAGGGAAGAAATCCATATGAAATGGAAATAGGAAAAGGACAAACTGAAAACCTAACTTGGTTACTTCGTTAAGTTTTATATATTTATATGTTGAAACTATTAAAATTAAAAAAATGAAATTAATAAATTTAATTAATCTAAGCGAAGAGCAAGGTCCTTGTTGGAAAGGATACCAACAAATCGGTATGAAAAACAAAGGTGGTAAAGAAGTTCCTAATTGTGTACCTGTAAGTGAAGATATAGATAGTGATGATGATGTAAATTATGGAATAGTAGAACCTGAAGAGGAATACGATGTAGATAATTACGATGATTATGAAGATTTCATCAAATTTATGAGAGGATACAATGAATCTTTGAATGAAGGATGTGCTTGTTTAAAAGAAGCTGAATATCAAGGTAGAAAAGTTCAATTGGGTAAACCAATGGCCGGTGATGTTAAAAAATTCAAAGTTTATGTTAAAAATCCAGCGGGTAATGTTGTAAAGGTAAACTTTGGTCAAAAGGGAGTTAAAATTAAAAAGAATAATCCTGAAAGAAGAAAATCGTTTAGAGCAAGACATAATTGTGAAAACCCAGGACCAAGACACAAAGCAAGATATTGGTCGTGCAGAAAGTGGTAAAATTTGGAAATACAAAAAATTTTACTTATCTTTGTAAATTAATATAAATTAAAAAATGGCAGATAAATCAATATTCGGTAGGTTACAAAAATTATTTTCAACAAATACCATAGTTCGTAAAACGCAAAAAGGTGTTAAAGTAATTGATACAGATGAGTATCAAAATATGACAACAAACCTTGTTGACCGTTATATGAAATTAAAAATCAGTAACTATGGGGTTGGTTCGTTGGAATCATCTTTAGCTTATCAACAAGTAAGAATAGATTTGTTTAGAGATTATGATTCAATGGATATGGACCCTATTTTGGCATCCGCATTGGATATTTACGCAGATGAGTGTACTCCTACGAATGAGCATGGTAATGTATTAAAGATACACCACGAAGATGATAACATTAAACAAATTTTAGAAAACTTATTTTATGATATTCTTAATGTAGAATTCAACTTATGGCCTTGGACAAGAAACTTAGTTAAATATGGTGATTTTTATTTACAATTAGAAATTTCAGAGGGATTGGGTATTATAAATGTAATGCCAATGTCTACATATGAAATGAGTAGAGTTGAAGGATTCGATGCAGAAAATCCACAAAGAGTTAAATTTGTATATGCACCATATCAGAATCCATACACTGGAGCATATCAGGCAACTAAAACCGAATATGAGAATTATGAAATCGCTCACTTCCGTTTAAATGGTGATGCAAACTTCTTACCTTATGGAAAATCTATGATAGAAGGTGCTAGAAGAGTTTGGAAACAATTACAATTGATGGAAGATGCTATGTTAATTCATAGAGTAATGAGAGCACCTGAAAAGAGAATCTTCAAAGTAGATGTTGGTAATATTCCACCAAATGAAGTGGATAACTACATGCAGAAGATTATCAACGCATCGAAGAAAGTTCCATTCGTTGATGAAAAAACGGGTGAGTACAACTTAAAATACAATATCCAAAACCTTATTGAAGATTACTATATGCCAGTTCGTGGTAGTGATAATGGTACATCTATTGATACATTAAAAGGGTTGGAATATAATATGATTGATGACCTTAACTACTTAAAGAGTAAGTTAATGGCTGCATTAAAAATCCCCAAAGCATATTTAGGATATGAAGAAGATACTAATGGTAAAGCAACATTGGCATCTATGGATATTCGTTTTGCAAAAACTATTGAAAGAATTCAGAAAGTATTAATTTCAGAATTAACAAAAATTGGAATTATTCATTTATATGCACAGGGAATAGATGATGATAGATTGACTAATTTTACATTAGAACTTACTATCCCATCTAAAATCTATGAGCAAGAACAAGTTGAACTATACACTTCGAAAGTAGCATTGATTCAACAAATGCAACAAACAAAGATGTTCTCTAAAGAGTGGATGTATGATTCTGTAATGAAGATGGCTAAGGATGAGCAAGATGAATTAACATTGCAAGTATTAGAAGATACAAAACAAATGTTCAGATTAACATCAATTGAAACGCAAGGTGTAGACCCTGCGAAAGAAACAGGAACTGAAGGCGGCCCAACAAATGTAGAAGAAGAATTGACTAGATTAAAATCGGAATTAGAAACCGAAGGAGAAGTTGGTAGACCTAAAGACCCGGTTAGATATGGTAAAGATGACCATCCGGAAGGACGAGACCCGTTGGGAATAAAAACTCTAAAACAAAAAGAAGGTTCTGTTGCTTATAAACCAAGAAAGAGTTCATATTTTGAAATATTTAAAGATATGGATGGTAATAAAAAGAAGATTTTGACAGAAGATTTAACAAAAGAGTAATAAACCAATATAAAAATATATTTATATCTGACAAATTATAAAATTGATGAAAAAAATAAAACATTCGAAGTTTAAGAATACTGGATTTATATTTGAATTACTTGTAAGACAAATTACATCAGAAATTATGTCCTCTAATAAATCAGTAGCGGAAGGTATTTTAAAAGAACACTTTAATTCGAAAAAAGAATTATCTAAAGAATTAAAATTATATCAATATTTGATTAATGAAAAATACAATTCAGAATCTAAAGCTGAAAAATTCATTGATACTATATTAGAAGCTCGTAAAAGATTAGACGAGAAAAAACTTACAAAGGAAAAGTATAATCTTATCAAAGAGATTAAAGATACATATGGTTTAGATGAATTCATCAAATCTCCTATATCAAATTATAAAACATTAGCATCTATATACAAAATATTTGAAGTAGCTACTACTGAAGAACAATACGAACCAACTGATATTGTAAATTCACGTTTTACTATTGCAGAAAGTATTATAAATTCTTCGATTCAAAATAAAGAATCAAAAGTTAAAGATGCAGTTTTAGAAGAATATAGAAAGCAAGATGAGGATTTAAGAGCAGTATCTTATAAAATATTAGTAGAATCTTTTAATAACAAATATAAAAATTTATCAAAAGAACAAAAAGGATTATTGAAAGAATATATCAATAATATCAATAATACTGGTAAATTGAATGAATATGTTTCAAAGGAAGTAACTGATTTAGTTAATTCATTAAAAGAAGTTGGTTCTAAAATTTCTGATAAAGTAACTAAAATAAAATTAGCAGAAACAATATCTAATATTAGAAAGATAAAGTCTGTTAAGAAAATTAAAGAACAACACCTATCAGCGATGATGATGAGTTACGAATTATTAAAAGAATTAAAAGATAGTTTAAATAAATAAAAAATGACAAATTATAAAATTTTTAACGCAAAAGAATTCGTAGCAGCAGGAGCTGGTACATCTGGTTCGTTGGATAGAGCTTGGGGTGTAATGAGAGCAACGGCTGTATGCTCGGGTTCAGTAACATTAGAAGGCGTTGTAGATAATAATGTAAGTGGTACATTTGCACAAACGAATAATCATTCTACAATAAAATTAGAATATTTGGCAGTAGGTGAACCAATTCCATGCCATGTTAGAAGTATTACAGTAACAGCAGGTTCAGCATATTTATTAGCATAAACATATAAACAATGCCAGCACAATCAAAAGCACAACAAAGATTTATGGGTATGGTTCATGCAGCTCAAAAGGGTGATATGGAAAACCCATCTCCAGAAGTTTCTAAAGCAGCAGACTCAATGTCTGATAAAGATGCTAAAGATTTTGCTTCAACTAAGCATAAAGGATTACCAGACCATGTTAAAGAAGTGGTGATAAACGAATTGAGGGGAGTTAAATCTATTCAAAACGATTATATGAAAACCGTTGATGCAATTGCACAAACTTTGGAATTGTATAAAAAATCAAAAGGAACTCCTAACGAAAAGAAAGCAGTAGAAAGATTAAAACAACTACAAACCTTAAAAAAGAAATTTGCAGATGAGTTGGATGCAAAAGTTAGTGGATTGTATAAGGATGTTGAACTAAAAGCCGATGTGGATGAAATGAACACATCAGGTGCAGCCGGTCCATATAATACTCCATTTGCATTTGGTAAACCCGAAAGCGAAGAAAAGAAAGGTAAAAGACAAGCAGATTTAACGGGATATAGTGTAGTTAAGGAAAATCGTTGGTTAGCATTAAAAAATGAAGAATCATCTGCACAAGCTAAAATAGGCAAAGGTATATCTAATATCAATAAACAATTAGCAGAAATGGAACAATTTCTTAATTGGTACGGAAAAATTAAGAATGAAAGTGGTGTAGATAATAAAAGTTATTGGAAAAGAACAAATAGTCATATTTATAGTATAAAAGAAAGACTATTAAAGTTGGACCAAAAAATTAGACAAATTTCAGAATAATGAAAGTATCTCAATTAAAAGAACTTGTTAGACAAGTAGTAAAAGAAGAACAAGATTATCAGCAACTATTTAAACATATGTTAGATAAGACTGGTAAGGATATAAACTCTATGAGCGATGATGATAAGAAGAAATTCTTTAATGCCGTAGATACCGCTTACAAAGCAAAATCAGAAGGTAAGTTGAGAGGTTACAATGAAGCCGAACTAACTGCTGGACAAAAGAAGATTGATGTAGATGGAGATGGTGAAATTGAAGGTTCGGATTTAGCAAAATTGAGAGCCAAAAACGAAGGGGCTCAAAAAAAAAAGTAAATGAAAATTTAGCCATTGATATCGCAACTGTTTTAGGTAGCGTTGTTATTGGTAAAATTGTTTTTTATTATATAATGGATTTGGTTGAGAAAGGTATAAAATATCTTACAGCTAAGAAAGATTATAAAGAACCGATTCAAAAAATATTAACTTCATTATCTAATAATGATAATTTTATAGATAGTGTAAGTGATATGGTTAATAGCAAAAAAGGAATTGATAATTCAACGGCTGATAAAATAGTTAAATTACCATATGTACAAACTCAAATCATTAAAATGGTTGATAGTACAAATGGGAAATTAAATGAAACGGAATTAGAAAACCAATTAAAAACTATATTTTTAAAGTCTTGGATGGATAAATCAATAACTGATAAGGCAATAGAAAAAGTTAAAAAAGATATAAAGTAAGATGAATAAAGGATTATTAATAGAAACCCATTTGTTTGAAGCAAAATTGGTAGAACAAGATAATGGAACTTATTTGGTTAAGGGAATCCTACAAAGAGCTGGAGCTGCTAATCAAAATGGTAGAAGATATCCTAAAGAAATCTTAGAAAGAGAATGTCAGAAATACGGGCAACTTATTAAAGAAAGAAGAGCATTGGGTGAGTTAGACCATCCGGATTCTCCAGTTATTAATTTAAAAAATGTATCACACAACATTAGAGAAATCTATTGGGAAGGCGATGATGTATGTGGTGTAGTAGAAATACTTTCAACTCCATCTGGAAATATTCTTAGAGAATTATTAAAGAACAATATTCGTTTAGGTATTTCATCAAGAGGATTAGGTTCTGTAAAAGAATTGAGAGATGGGACTGTAATGGTTCAGGAAGACTTTGAATTAGTTGGATGGGATTTTGTATCAAATCCATCTACACATGGAGCATTTATGGCACCAATGAACGAATCAAAGCAATGGGCAAAAATTGCAGAAGAATGTGGAAAATTCTGCAAAGCACAAGATTTAATGAGAGAAATAATCATAGAATTAAACTAAAAAATATGAAATTAGTAAATTTAGTACCTGGCAAACAAATAAATGTTAAAGAATCAATTGATGATTTAGATACAACATTACCTCAATCGGTAGAAAGATATTTGGATAAAATGGTATCTCAAATTAAAGGAATGAATCTCAATCGTAAAAAAGAAATGCTTGTTCTTGCTAAAGTAATTGAAGCAATGGGAATGGATAGACAGGAACTAATGAGATACATTCAGAACATTAAGAAAAACGATATTTTAAAAAAATAACATATGATACGTTTAAAAGATTTATTAAACGAAGCTGAAGAACTTCAACAATTACCAACCGAACTAAAAAGACATTTTTTAGAAATTATTTCTACCTATGGACAACATAGAGAGGGTATGGCTAGAAAATCCGATATCAGACAAGTAGCTGAAACATTAGGTGGTATTGCTGATGCAGCACAAGAATACACTTTGAGAGAAGGTGGTGATTGGTTCGATAGAGTTACGATTAAGCGTAATATGGGTGAGTTAAAAAAATTACAAGCCGCATTTGAAAAAGAAGCTATTGAAGCAAAGGCACAAGAACAAAGATTGGAATCTCTATATGAAGATATGGGGCATGTTTTAGGAAGATATTTTGAAATTGCAGATGTATCCGAAGATGTTATGAAACAAAGATTAGGATTACAGGAATGCAAAACTTGCAAAAAATTAAAATAAATGGAAGAATTAGCATCATTATTATTACAAAGTAGAACACAAACTCACTCATTTCATTTAGGAGTTAGAGGTATAGGCTCACATTCAGCACATGTTGCATTGGGTGAATACTATGATACAATTGGTGGATTGATTGATGGGTTGGTAGAAACATATCAAGGAAAAGAAGGTTTAATTCAATTATCAGGCATTGGTGTATTGGATAAAAATAATGATATTAAAAATATTATTAAGTATTTCGAAACACTTTGTGGAATGGTTGCAAAATTAAGACAAAATCCAAAATTACAAGATAGTTGGATACAAAATGATATCGATACTGTTGTATCTTTATTGTATAGAACTAAATACAAATTGGTAAATCACCAATAAAAAATAAAAAAAAAATTAAAAACCTCAAAGAAATTTGGGGTTTTTCTTTAGTTTTCTAAAAAACTATATATTTATTCTCAAATATCCTTTCTCATAAAGGATTTATTAAAAGTAATAGTTGATTAATGAATACCCTTCTCTTATAAGGTGTGACCGAACAATCAACATAATTCTATTGGAGTTTCCTACAAATAACTTCACAATCAAAACAAGGAGAAAACAAGATGGCAAATTCAAAATTATTGAAAGAAGCAATCGCCGATGCCAAAGCCGTTAAAGAAACAGCTTTAGCAAACGCAAAGTTAGCTCTTGAAGAAGCATTTACACCAAGACTTCAATCAATCTTATCTCAAAAGATGAGAGCTGAAGCTGAAGATATGGAAGATGATGCAGAACAAGTAGCTGAAGAATTAGATTCTACTGGAATCGGTTCAAAAGTTGAAGCAGGATATGCTGAAACTCCTGGTGCAACTCCAACTTTGGATGCAGAAACTGATTTATCAGTTGGTGTAGCTAAAGATGCAGGGAAGCCAGAACAAGCTGGTACTGACTACACTAAAGTAGCAGATATCAACGAAGAAGAAGAAAATCCATTTGCTTCTGAAGAAGGCGACAAGGATGCAGAAATTGCAGAATTGAAAGCTAGATTAGCAGAATTAGAAGGAGAAGATTCTGAAAATCCTTTTGCAGCAGATGATGCTATGGGAGCTGACGAAGACCCATTTGCAGCAGCTGGTGATGATTCAATGGATATGGCATCCGATATGGGTTCTGAAGAAGAATCAGAAGATGACATGGATTTAGAAGCTATCATCAGAGAATTAGAAGCTCAATTAGGAGATGAAGGTTCTGAAGAAGAAGCACCTATGGCTGATGATGCAGCAATTGCTGAAGATTTAGCAGATGGTTCAGAAGCTGGAACTGACAAAGGTGAAACACCTAAAGTAGTTGTAACTAACGAAGAAGAAGAAGCAGAAGATGACAAAGTTATCGACTTAGAAGAAATTCTTCGTGAAATGCAAGATGAGATGGGTGGTGAAGAAGAAGCAAAAGATGAAGCTATTAACGCTGAATTAAATGAGGCTTACAACACTATCAAATCTTTACAAAGAACTATTAACGAAGTAAACTTATTAAACGCTAAGTTATTATTCGCTAATAAATTATTCAGAGCACACAACATGACTAACGAACAAAAAGTTAAAGTGATTGAAACTTTGGATAGAACAAAATCAGTTAGAGAAGTTAAATTGGTATACTCTACATTAGCAGAGAATTTCAAATATACAACATCTTCTAACAAAATCGCTAAGAAATCAATTTCTGAAGGAATTGCTTCTAAAGTAGTTAAATCAACTGCACCGAAAGCAGCTAAAGCTGTAATCGCTGAAAGCACTCAAATTTCTGATAGATTTAAGAAATTAGCAGGTATTATTAAATAATTAACAACAAAAAAATAAATTCATTTAAAATGGACTTAAAAAAATTAATGAACGGCGCTAACCCACAAAGCATTATGCTTGAGCAAACTAGAGGTTTGAAAGCAAAGTGGGAAAAAACAGGTTTGTTAGAGAACGCAGGTTCTGAAACAACTAAGCATGGTATGGCAGTAATGTTAGAAAACCAAGCTAAACAATTATTAGATGAGGCTACAAGAACAGGTACATCTTCAGGTTCTGAAGAGTGGGCTGGTGTTGCGTTACCTTTAGTAAGAAGAATCTTCGGTTCTATCGCTTCTAAAGAATTCGTTTCAGTTCAACCAATGAACTTACCTTCAGGTCTTATTTTCTACATGGACTTCAAATATGGTTCTAACCCAGCAGGTAACCCTAACTTCACAGGTTCATCATTATTTGGTGATGGTGGTACTGCAGGTAAAGATTCTTTATCTCCAGCAGGAAATAAATTAGGTTCTACTCAAGCTACAACAGGTGGTTTGTACGGAGCTGGTCGTTTCGGATACACAATCAACAACGCAACTTCTGCTTCTAACGCAACTGTTGCTTCTGCATCTTTAGCAGATATTGATTATGATTTATCTGACGCTACTGTTTCTGCATCATACGCAGCAAACACTTTAAAGAAAGTATCTATCGCATTACCTGGTGATGCCGATTTCCAAGGTGTTAGAGCATTTGAATTAGCATTATCTTCTTCAACTGGCGCTCAAACATTCTTCCCTCAATACACTACTAAGAATGGTAACAATGTTGAATTCGTTGCTACTGTGACTGGTACAGGTTCTGCAGGTTCTAACTTCTCTACTTTGTACTACCATGTACAGCCAACTGATATCTCTCGTGGAGATTTCGAAGATAGAGGAACTGACTTAGCAATTCCAGAAATCGAATTAGAATTGAAATCTGAGCCTATCGTGGCTAAGACTCGTAAGTTGAAAGCAATTTGGACTCCTGAATTAGCGCAAGACTTAAACGCATACCACTCTGTTGATGCAGAAGCTGAATTAACTCAAATGTTATCTGAATACATCTCTTTAGAGATTGATTTAGAAATCTTAGAGATGTTACAGCAAAACGCATTCACAACTGAATACTGGTCTGCAAGAGTTGGATACGATTGGAATGGTGCAGGTTTCACTGTTGATTCATTCACAGGTCAAGCTTACACAAAATCTACTTGGTATCAAACTTTAGGAATCAAATTACAAAAGATTTCTAACAAGATTCACCAATTGACTATGAGAGGTGGAGCAAACTTCATCGTTGTTTCTCCTAATGTAGCAACTATCTTAGAATCAATGAATGGTTTCTCTGCAAATCCATCGAAAGATGCATTAACTTTCTCAGCAGGTGTAACTAACATTGGTTCAATCTCTAATAGATACGATGTTTATAAGAACCCTTATATGACAGAAAATGTTATCTTATTAGGTTTCAAAGGTTCTAACTTCTTCGAAACAGGTGCTGTTTACGCTCCATATGTTCCGTTGATTATGACTCCTTTAGTGTACGACCCAACTAACTTCACTCCAAGAAGAGGAGTTATGACTCGTTACGCTAAGAAAATTGTTAGACCAGAATTCTACGGTAAAATCGTAATTGATGGTTTAAACACTTTGTAATCTTAACGGATTAGAGTAATAAGAAAAGGGGTAACGAAAGTTATCCCTTTTTTTTATTTTAATATCATATTTATAGTAGTAAAACTATAAATTTTAGATATGTCTGTAAACACATACTGGTCTGGCTCAACAGTGGCAGCATTTTCGGCATCGGTGGCATCATCGGAAGCAACTCCATTTGGATTGTATGATACTGATACTGATTTTAGAAATGATGCTCCCAAAACTGCTACATGGGTGGCAAAACGATTGGGGTATCCTATTGTAAATATTGAGTTGGATAATCAACAAATTTGGGCATGTTTTGAAGAAGCAACTTCAGAATATTCTGCACAAATAAATCAATTTAATCTTAGAAATAACTTAGATATTTTAAGAGGCCAACCAAAAGGTAAAATTGCAAATTATTCGCAAACCTTAGTTGATGGTTCATTCTTACCTACTGCAATTCGTATGGCACAACAATACGGGACTCAAGCGGGAGTAGGTGGTTCAACTGCAATTAAAAAAGCATATATCGAATTAACGCCTGGAAAGCAGAAATATGATATAATGAAAGAAGCAGTTGATGTTGAAATGTTGGAAGCAAGTGGAAGTGCCTCCGCATCGTTTTCTACAATTTTTAGTGGAGGTTCTACAATAGATGTGACTAGAGTGTTTCACGAAGCAACTCCTGCTATCGCTCGTTTCTTTGACCCATATTCAGTTGGTGCACAAGGAACTCTAAACTTAATGAGTGAATTAGGATTTGGAAACTTCTCTCCTGCTGCACAATTCTTAATGATGCCAATTTATGAGGATGTATTGAGAATGCAACAAATTGAATTCAACGACCACATTCGTAAATCAGCACATACATTTAATATAGTAGATAATAAATTAGAAATATTCCCTATACCAACTACTGGCACTGTTAGTAGAGTGTATATCGAATATATGAGTAGAGATGAATTTGAACATGATTCTCAAACTATTCAAGCGGATTCACTTTCGGATTATTCCGATATTCCATATGATTTTATCCAATATTCTGATATAAATGATGTAGGTAAACAATGGATTAGAAAATATACATTAGCATTATCAAAAGAACTCTTAGGAGCGATTAGAGAGAAATATAGTTCAGTACCTATACCGGATGGAGAAGTATCCTTAGATGGAGCAGCATTGAGAGCAGAAGCACAGGTAGAGAAAGATATGTTGATGACTCAATTGAGAGAAAATTTGGAGGAAATGAGTAGAAAAAATGTATTTGAAAAACAAGCACATGAATCAACTCACCACCAAGAAATGTTAAGAAAAGTTCCTTTAAAAATATATGTAGGATAATATGCCAAAGTTTTTAGTAGGTAGAGATATTGATTTCTTTAGAAGTGTGAGTAGAGAATTGGTTGATACAGTCATCCAAACCGCTATTGTATTGTTTAAAGTAAACACATACGAAAGTAAAGTAAATATTTATGGAGAATCCTTAAATAAAACTTGGTATCCAGGTGTTGAAATGTATTGTATAATAGATAAAGAGCCTGAAAATGTAGTATATGAAGGATTTGGGCCGGATAATTCTCAAACAATAACTTTTAAGATAGATAAATTGACATGCGAAGAAAAAGGAATATACCCTGAAATTGGTGATATGATTTTCTTTGACCAATCTTATTATGAAATTGATAACACAAATGAAGTTCAATTTATAGGAGGACAGCCTGATAACAATTATAGTATAGTTTGTACGGCATTTATGACTAGAAAATCGGATTTAAATATAGAAGAGAGAGTAAAATAAATAAAATATGCCAGCATCAAATCCAATTAGACCGGAATTAAATAGAGCAAAGCAAATAAAATCGGAGAAAGCCGATATAAAACACTCGGTATCATTATTTGATATCGATTATGCTATGATGTCTTATTTAGAAGATGTTGCATTGCCTACATTGGAAGAAGGTGATGGTAACATTGTAAAAATACCTGTAATATATGGTAATTCGGAAAGATGGAATGGTGCGAGAAGAGAGGGTATATTTAGAGATATAAAAGGTAAAATACAATTACCTTTAATGATGATTAGAAGAACATCGATTGCAAAGGATGAATCCATGCCAATGTTAAATAATCATGTTTCATATCAAACTGTAACTAAATGGAATAAAAATAATAGATACGATAGATTTACCTTATTGGGTAACACAAGACCATCGTATGAATTATACAATGTAACAATGCCGGAATATGTAGAAATAAACTACGATTGTATGGCTTGGACATCATTTACAGAACATCTTAATAAAATTATTGAAAATCTTACATTTACTACTGATTATTGGGGTGATAAGAAAAAATATAAATTCAGAACTACAATTGCAGATTATAATGTAATAAATGAAGTAGGTGAAGGAACTGAAAGAATTAATAGAGTAGAATTTACACTAAATGTTAAAGCTTATCTATTGCCAGAAAAATTCGATGGAGAAACTACAACTAAAAAATCATATAGTCTTAAAAAAGTAGTAGTATCAACAGAAACGGATGCAACTGCAAATGGCAGATTGGAGGGATTATTAACTACACCATCTCCTTATTATGATAATAAAGATTTGGTAGACTTTCTTTCATTGAATAATAGTAGAATAGGTAATGCTGTTTCGGATAATACTATAACATTTACTGATATAAAATTAATAAAAACACCAGAACAATTGGCATCGGTAGTAACGGCTGGATTATCTGTGGCTGGATTGACATATGATATAAAGGTATATATAAATGGTGTTAAATATAATCAAACAACGCATTTCACTGTTGCGATAACAACTACAAGTTTTACAATTAATTTTATTCCTGCCAATTTGGGATTCAATGTAACTCCTACGGATGAAGTTATTATAACTGGCAAATTTGTTGATTTATAATGAAACGAAGTTTATTAGATATAACAAAAAAAATAAATAGAACTCCAATTAAAGCCGTATTAACTGCAAAAGATTTGGATAATTCTACTTATTGGGTTTTTGAAGCAAGAGGATATAAATTTGTTGATGTATTACGAGAAATAGAACTTAGAACAACTCAAGATAGAGTTACAATATATGTGAACACTCAAAATATTTCCGCTAGAGATTATGTGATAGAGCAAGGTGGTGATGGGTTGTTGGTTAAATTTATAAAGAACAATTTTGAATATCAGTTGGATACTGATGATTATATAGAAATAAAAGGAGATATCGAACAATATGCTTAGACAATTTTCATCAAATACGCGAAAATTGAATAGAGTGATTGCAAAAATCAATCCAAATAATCTTGTCGATTCTGATTTAACGGGTAGTTTATTAAAGATAGAAATACCATCTTCTACCAAATATCAATCAAAAACTAGACAAGTAGTATTTAGTTCAGTTGTAAATTCAAATAATTTAAATACTGAATCGTATTTGACTTCGAGTTTATTAAATATACAACTACCAACTTCGCAATCATTACAATCACACACACGCTCTAATCCAAATCTAATTAAAATTGTTAATAATGATAATGTTATAAATGATTTTAATTCTCAAATATTTGAATATAGTGCTAGAAATATACAAAAAGGAATTAGTGAATTCGATGTTCCAAATAATGCATTAATTATAAAAAATACATTATTAGATTATGGTACAGAAGATGTTACGGCTGAGAATTTTGAAATATTTATGTTTGGATTGCATATTCCAACTGATTTCGATGTAAAACAAATTAATAATGATGTTGTAATATTATTAAATGATAACTATGTTGATTTTGATAATACTACAATCAATGATATTTATGTTTGTGGTAAATTTACGGATATCAATTTGGATACTGAAAATTTAATAGATTTATTAACCGAGGATGGTGAAGAAATAATTATATAATATAATGGCATTAAAACAATCGAAGAGAATATCGGAATTAACCGCATTGGAAAGTGCATCATTGCAAACCACATTAGTTGGTGTTGATAATGGTACTACTTATAAAGTAACATTAGATGTGTTGGAAGATGCTATTATAAGTATGGTATCACGTTCTACCGATTTACGATTGGATGCCATAGAGGAATATACATCATCATACATTCCACCTATACCAAATGGAACAATAAGTTCATCCGCACAAATATCCGCATTTGGATTCATAAGTTCATCGCATACTGATATAACTTCATTAAATGCATTTACGGCATCTCAATCTATATTAAACACTGCTTTTACAAATGGAATCGGTGCTAGATTACAAACATCATCTTTTAACGATTTTTCAGCATCAGTTCATTCTGAAATTGTAGCAGCAACAAACGAACAAGATTTAACATATTTAGCAACAACTGGTTCAAATACATTCAATGGAGATGAAACTATAAGTGGTTCATTATTCGTAAGTGGAACAACTGAATTAGGTGGAAATATAGTTCCAAAAACAGCAAAAGGTGCAACATTAGGAACATCGGAAAGACCATTTAGTGAAATATTCGTGTCATCTGGCTCAATCAACATAGCATCAGATACCCCAGGTGACCCAGACACAACTTTAACAAACATCGATGGAAACATCTTAATTTCTACGGGTGGTATGCGATTAATTGGGAATGCATCCTTTATAGCAGCAACCGGTTCATTTGGATACCTAAGTGGAAGTTTAACTCACATTGGTAATACAAATAGAGAGGGTAACACATCATTAACGGGTAGCTGGGGATTGAGTGGCTCAATGAATATCATGGGTAATGAGACCATTAGTGGTTCACTATATGTTTCTGATACTGTTGAAATTACATCAGCACTTACAGCAAGTACATTAAAAGTAGATGGATTACATTACCCAATTTCCGATGGTGGCGCAGAATCATTCATACAAACCGATGGTGCAGGTAATCTATCGTTGCAATATGTAAAAACACTTTATCAAAATATTAGAAATAAAGAAAGTGTAACAATACAAAAAGGAACTCCTTTATTTGTTAGTGGTTCAACTGGCGATAATTCAAATGTTTATATTGCAGATGCTGGAAATCCTTTAAGAATGCCAGCAACACTTATTGCAGGCGATGCAACATTAGCACCAAACGCAGTGGGTAAAGGTATTATATTAGGGCATATAGATGGAGTAGATACAAATATGTATCCAGCCGGAACAGAAGTTTATGTAGGAGTAGGTGGTGGATGGAGTGCAACTCGTCCAACCGGTTCAACAACCCCCGTACAACCATTGGGAATTGTGACAAGACAGGGTAACAATGGTATGGGAATCGTTTTAACAGTTCCACCAACAAATTTACCAAATTTACAAAATGGATATATGTGGGTTGGTAATGACAATAATCAGCCGGTTACAATATCTACGGGTTCATTAGTACCATCTTTACCAAATGATTTAATTAGTTCTTCTGCGCAAATAACTGCATTTGGATTTGTTTCGCAATCCACTAATATCGCAGATTTTACATTCACATCGGGTAAAATTGAAAATTCAGATATTTTAATAGAAGCAACTAGTCAAGATATAGTTCTTAAAGCAGATGGTGCAGTTTATATTGGTTCTTCAAATGTAGGAAATGGTATAGTTACCGATGGATATTTAAGTGGAATTATAGGAGATACAAATGTTGTAAATAATTCAACCGGAAATACACTTACTGATAATTTAAATCGTATAACATCATCATTTAATTCTTATACGGCAAGTGTTTCGACTGGAAGTTTGGTAATTTCAATTACAAATTTAAATTCAGCAACATCATCGTATGAAACAAATGGTAGAAATATTGTAAGTGGTTCTTCGCAATTAACATCATCGTTTGATAGTAGATATGTTTTAGAAAGTGAAACGGGTTCACTACAAACTTCAATTACAAACTTAAACTCATTTACACAATCATTTTCGACTTCAGTAGATAGTAGATTTGATACATTAGAAGCAACTATCATAAGTGGAAGTCCAAATTATATACAAGTATTAGGAAATAGAAGAACGAGTATCACAACAACCGGTGTATCAATCATAAGCGGAAGTATTACTACAACAGGTAATCCCGTTCAAATTATGGTTACGGGAGATGCAAATCCAATAGTAGATGGATGGACTAGATTACAAATTTTTAGAGGTGAAACTGGAATAGGAAATATTATTCAAGTTGAAAATAGTTCAAATCAAAATGTTCCATATTGTTTAAATGTAATAGATACACCATCGGCAGGTACTTATTCATATAGTATGAGAACTGTTAGCGGTATTGCTGGAACTTTTGATTTTGGTGAATCAACTGGTCCTTTATTAACGGCAGTAGAATTAAAAACAAATACAAATCTACCATCTACGAATAACACATTCACCGGAACAAATACATTCAATGGTGGTGTAAGATTTGGTACAAATGGTGGAGATGAAGGTGGTGAGATATCTTTTGGTTTAGCACAAACAAATCAAATTTTAACAGGTAGTGTTATCGTTGATGTATATAGAAATCAATTAAGATTTTTGGAAAGTGGTGGTAGTGCTAGGGGGGTTCATATTGATTTGGGTAAAGCACCGAACGGAGCATCGGGTGAGTTAGTATGGAAAACAAGTGGATTTGTAGATGCAGGAACTTTTGTAAGTTTGGATAATATTAAATGCACAGTCACAACATCTGGAAATAGGGGATTGAGTTTAGGTGCGGTATCAACATCATATACTGCTAATATTAGTGGTCAATATACTGTTAGTGGTGGAACAGGCGGTGGTACTGCTAATAATGGTACATATACAACAACCGCATCAACTTCTTTATATAATTGGCATTTCCCAACCGAAGGTGATGGTTCTCAATATCAAATAGTAGATAAAACAAATAATAGAGTTTATCGTGTTTCACTAATGATAGGTGCAAGTTACCTTAACAACTTTATTTCAATAGAAAGATTATTTTAACGATATTTATATTTAATGGCAACATTTATAAGATTAAAACAAATAGAAAGTGGTTCTGCATTACAACAATCTGCGGCAGCAGGTACTGATTTTTCAGCATCTGTAAATGCAATTGTTAGCCAATCATTGGAAACATCATTATCTCAATCAATAGTAAATATAATTGTAAATAATGTTCAAGCAGCATTGCCAGATGGTATAGTATCATCATCTGCACAAATAAATCTTTCAGAAGCCACAGGAAATATTTCATCATCACAAATTGTAGGAGAAATACTCGCGGATTCAATTGATTTTGCAGATATTATTAATAAACCAACATTGGTATCCGGTTCACAACAAATTATAGGAGTATTAGATTCGTTAAATACCTTTACTGCATCATTGGATAGTACATTTGCTACCGATGTTGAGTTAGCGGTTACCACTTCGAATTTGAATATCGATATGGGAGAATTTTAAAAAATGAGATATATCATTTAATGTAATACGATTAGAAAAAAAAGTTATATTTATAAGAAGTAAAAAGAGAAATTTCTTAAAAAGAGAATAACATAAATATGGCACAAATCATTAAACACAGACGTGGTAGTTTAGAATCCCTATCAGCTGTAACCGGCTCATTACAAAAAGGTGAAATAGTAATAGCATCGGGTTCATCAAATCTAACCACAACCAATGGTTCATCTATTGTATTCGCAGTACCATCTGATGGACAAGTTCAAGCGGTAAATAGATTTCTTATTGGTAGTTCTGCGCCTGCAACATTTGCGGCTAGTACTTACAATGGAATGGTTAATGGTGTTCCTTTCTACGATAGTGGAAGTGGTACATTATACTTATTAGGTAGTGGTGGAAATACTGCTATTAATTTAGTAGGTAACATCCAACCATTTAGCTCTTCGGTAGCAACATCAATCAATGCATTATCTGCATCTATTGGTAGTGGAACTATTGGTACATCTGTAACATTATTAAATGATTTTACAGGCTCTCAATTAACTCAAAATAGTACATTAGCAACTTATACGGCTTCGGTTGATACACGATTTACTGAAATTGGAGTTGTTAGTGGTTCATTGATTTCTTCAGCATCAGCGGCAGCAATTGCAAATGCAAATCAAAACACATTTACCGCATCCGTATCAACAAGATTGACAGAAGTTGGTGTAGTGACTGGTTCATTAATCAGTTCAGCATCAAATGCGGCAAGTAGATTAACTAATATTGAAGGATTTAGTTCATCATTCGATACCGCATTTAACATTAGTGGTTCTGATGTAACTATTGCTGGTAATTTGACTGTACAAGGTACACAAACTATTGTAGATTCTACAACAATTCAGTTAGGTGATAACATATTAGAATTAAACGGAACAGGCGCAGCAAATGGTGGATTGTGGATTAAAGACCCAACTGCACCTAATACGGCAACTGGTTCAATTATTTGGGATTCTACAAACGACTATTGGAAAGCAGGTGTTAAAGGTTCTGAAATTAAAGTTCTTTTAGCAGGTGGTGATTCGGTAGTTAGTGGTTCATCTCAAATTACTTTACAATCAACAACTGGGTTTACCGCATTCGATTCGGCATTAGCAACTATAACGGGTTCGTTAATTAGTTCAGCATCAGCTGCAAAATCTACAAATGATTCGCAAGGTGTTAGATTGGATAATTTAGAATCAACATCAGCAAGTGTAAATGTATCAGTTGCGGCATTAAACGCATATACATCATCAAATACATCAACAACTGCATTAAACGCATTTACTGCATCGGCAAACACTAGATTTACCGAAATCGGAGTTGTTAGTGGTTCATTAATAGCATCAGCATCAACTGCAAAATCTACAAATGATTCACAAGATGTTTCGATATCAACATTAAATTCATTCAGTTCTTCTCAATTAACTCAAAACTCTACATTAGCAACTTATACAGGTTCAGTAGAAACGAGATTGACTGAAGTTGGTGTTGTGAGTGGTTCATTAATAGCATCAGCATCCGCTGCAAAAACTAAAAATGATTCACAAGATGTAAGTATCTCAAACTTAAATTCAACAACTGCAAGTTTAAACACTTCGGTTTCAAATATTAACACATTCACAGCATCCGCTGATAGTAGATTAGATACATTAGAAGGTACAGGTACAATACAAGGTGTAGGTACTTCTAATAATGTAACTTTCGCTAAAGTAACAACAACGGGTGATGTAGTAGTTGGTGGTGATTTAGTAGTACAGGGTAATACTGTAACATTAAATACTGCACAATTAGTAGTAGAAGATAAGGTAATAACATTAGCAAGTGGTTCTACATCATCAGCAACCGCAGATGGTGCAGGATTTGAAATAGCTGGTGCAAGTGCAAACTTTGTTTACCAACATTCTTCAACAACATTTACTTCATCAATCGCAATAACTGCACCGGCGGTAACCGCATCTATTAATTTAGGTTCTGGCGCTGGAAGTTCTAAGAGAGTGGCATTTAGAAACACAAATGGTAATTTGGATTTAGTTCCAACTGCAAGTGTTGCTGGAGATTTACTACAATGGGATGGTAGTGACTTTGTAATGAGTAATGTAATTGATGGTGGTTCATTCTAATAATATTTAATCCCCTCTGAAATATGGGGGGATTTTTTAAATTATTAAATGAATTAAAATACCAAACTTAAATGGCTACAAATAACAACAAAACCATAATATTACAAAGAAGGTCGGCCACATCTGGTTCAAGACCAACGGAATCTACATTACTTGTAGGTGAAATTGGAGTAAACTCATATGATGGTAAAGCCTTTTTACATAAATCAGGCTCCGTTGATACGATAGTTGATATTGTAGTAGCTGGTTCTGATACAATAGGTTCGATTAACATTTTACAAACGGGTTCATTTGGTGAATTAGTTGTAAATAATGATGCAAATATTGCAGGTGGAGCATATGTAACGGGTGACATTGTTGGTAATGGTGATATTGATATAGCAGGGGCAGTATCCGCATCAATAGTATCCGCATCTGCATTCTTTGGTAATGGTAGTGGGTTAGTAGGAATTACCGCATCAATGAGACCTGATGATTTTGATTTCAATTCAGAACCATTTGCAGGAACAATTGGATATATTCAGGGTAGTGGTTCTCTTTACAAAGTAGCAACTACAAACGACGCGGTTGAATTTAGATACAATGAACAAGTACAAGGAACATTTACAACTACAAATGGATTTAGTGGTTCTTTATATGGTATAGGTGATGTATTATCATTTAGTGGTTCGGTAGCAACCCGATTAGCAAATTTGGAAATATCCGCATCTTTAATTGATGCTGGACAATTTTAATTACTATAATAAAAATATTTTATATTTATAAAGGTACTATATAGTACCTTTTTTTTGTTATATAACTCTAAAACAATTAGTCCATAGATATGGCACAAAGTATTATACTAAAGCGTTCCTCGCTTCCTGGCAAAGTGCCGGATACAAATTCTTTGAATGTTGGTGAAATTGCAATAAATACCTATGATGGTAAATTGTTTATCAAGCGTTCGGGAAATTTAGATTCAATAGAAGGAATCGTAACAACAAATTCAATCACAACCGGTTCAATATCTTTAACAAAGACGGGTTCGTTTGGAGAATTAGTAATAACACAGGATGCCAATGTTGCTAGAGATTTATATGTAACAAATCATATTATAGGTGCAGGTGATATAGACATAAGTGGTGATATCACAGGTAGTTCCGCTTTATTAAGTGGAAGTTTAATCCTAAGTGGTTCACAAACCATTACGAATAATTTGGTTGTATTAGGCGAAGTTAATGCCAGACAATTTAATATTTCAGTAATATCATCATCAGTATTATTCCAAAGTGGTTCAACTAAATTTGGTGATACATTGGATGATGTACATTCATTCACAGGTTCGGTTTCAGTAACGGGTTCATTCTTAGTAAATGGAACTGAAGTTGGTGTAGCAGCCGGGCCAAATACATTTGATTTTAATTTAGACCCGGATGCCGCAGGTACTGTAAATTTTGTAGAAGATAGTACGGGTAATACTCAAGCGGTTGCTAGAACGGGTTCGTTTGATGTATTGATTGGTAATACTACCCCATTATCAATTAGTTCATCCGCTATGAATGTAACTACGGGTAGTATAACAGCAAACTATATGCATTTAGCAAAATACATATCAACGGCAGGAGATTTGGATTTTAATATTTAATCATATTTATAAGAAACATAAAAGTATTAGATGGCAGCGATATTTCAATTAAGAAGAGGTTCGGGTTCAGTATCCTTAATGGATGGTGAATTATATTTACATAAGAGTTCGGGTTCTCTACAAATTTCATTAGGAGATGGTAATCCGATAACTTTAGCTAGATTAGACCAACCAAACTCTGGTTCATTAAATATAGGCGGAAATATTACCGCATCGAATGCATATTTTAGTGGTGATGTTGCAATTTCAGGTAATTTATTTTTAGGTAATACATCGGGAGATAACATTAGTGTGCCGGGTGTGTTCACAACCAATTTGGTTCCAGGTACAAACGGAACTTTAGATTTAGGTACAAGTGGTGCTAAATGGAGAACATTGTGGGCAAATAGTGTTACAGCATCCCTATCAGGTAGTGTAAATGGCATAGATGTTACTTCATTAAATCAAAGAGTAGGTTCATTAGAAACTGAAAGTAGTAGTTTAGAAACGAGAGCAGTTTCTTTAGCAACGATTACCGGCTCATTGATACTAACCGCATCTTCGCATGAGACAAGAAATGCAAATTTAGCAACTATTAGTGGTTCATTAATAGTAACTGCATCTTCGCATGAAAGTAGATTTACAACATTAGGAAATGTAACCGCATCATATGATTCGAGATTTATTGAAATCGGAGTTGTTAGTGGTTCATTAATAGTATCGGCATCTTCATTTGAAACAAGAAATGCAAGTTTAGCAACTATTAGTGGTTCTTTAATAGCAACTGCATCAAATCACGAAAATAGATTTGCTGATTTAGCAACTATTAGTGGTTCTTTAATTTCTACTTCTTCTAACCACGAACAAAGATTAGATACATTTGAATCGGAAAGTGGTTCATATGCGAGAATAGATAGAGCAAACTCATTTGTAGGAAATCAAATAATCACAGGTTCATTGATAACAAGTGGTTCTGATGCTCAATTCAATATTAAATGGCCTTCTGTTGGAACTGAAAAGCATATAATAAAAACCGATGGGTTTACATTGGATGGTAGAGAATACGGATATTCGGCAGTTGCATTAGAACATTATGATGATGGGCAAGGCGCATTACACAACGCATTGGCGATGTATATGTTTGACCCAACGGATACATATGGTTCATTATTATCAGTTGGACCTTATAGGTCACAAATGCAAATATATCCATCTGGTTCAGGCGGAAACATAGGTAATGTATCGGTTCAAGACTTAAAAGATGGTACTACTCAAGCATTAGTATATGCGGATTTTGTACAAATTGGAGCATATCATGCTGAATCTATTATTATAGGTAATAGTGGTTCAGTAATAGAAATATCCGGAAGTATTAAAAACTCACAATTAAATGCAATCGGTGTAATAACAGGTTCATTGATTAGTTCAGCATCTTCGCATGATGTACGATTTGCAAGTTTGGCAATTACTACCGGCTCATTGATAGAAACTGCTTCAAATCACGAACAAAGAATTGGAAGTATTGAATCATATACATCATCTTTAAAAACTGCAATTGAATTAACTGGTTCATCTGTAACCATTTTAGGTGATTTGGTTGTTAAAGGAACACAAACTACCATCGATTCAACCACTATTCAAATTGGTGATAATGTAATCGAATTAAATGGTTCAGCAAATACAAATGGTGGTTTATTAGTTAAAGACCCTACCGGTGGTTCAGTTGTATCGGGTTCATTATTATGGGATGCAACGAATGATTATTGGAAGGGTGGAATTAAAGATGGTGAATCAAAAATATTATTGGCAGGTGGAGATAGTGTAGTTTCGGGTTCATCTCAAATTACATTGGAATCTATAAGTGGATTTGATACATATAATTCCGCATTAAGAGCTATTACAGGTTCATTAATTACTTCTGCTAGTTCATTTGAAACAAGAAATTCGAATTTAGCAACTATTACAGGTTCATTAATTAGCTCGGCATCTTCTTTTGAAGCAAGAAATGCAAATTTAGCAACAATTAGTGGTTCATTGATTTTAACGGCATCCGCAAATACAATCGCTATTTCAAATTTAAATAGTGAAACGGCTAGTTTAGAAACCAGAGCAATTACATTAGCAACAATTAGTGGTTCATTAATATCAACTGCATCCAATCACGAACAAAGATTAGGGGATATAGAAGCTAAATCTGGTTCATATGATATTAGATTTACATCATTAGCAACAATTAGTGGTTCATTGATTTCAACGGCATCTGCGAATACAATCTCAATAACTAATTTAAATTCGTTATCGGCATCAATTCTTACTCAATTCCAAACATTAGCAACTGAAACGGCTAGTTTAGAAACAAGAGCAACTGAAATTGGTATTGTAACGGCTAGTTTGATAAGTTCAGCATCTTCATTTGAAAGTAGATTTGCAACATTAGGAACTGAAACTGCATCATTAGAAACAAGAGCAATTGAAATTGGAATAGTATCATCTTCTTTAATCAGTTCAGCATCTTCTTTTGAAAGTAGATTTGCTGATTTAAAAATTGAAACGGGAAGTTTAGAAACGAGAGCAACTACTTTAGCACAAGTAACTTCTTCTTTAATAACAGCTACGGCTAGTTTATTTTGGACAGGTTCAGACCACGAAGCTAGAATAGATTTGTTAGAATATACGGCATCTATTTCGGTAGGAGCTGGTTTGGCAGCTGAATTTACTAAAATAAATCAATGGACTGCATCAACTGATACAAGAATAGAAGCATTGGAATTATATTCGGCATCATATGAACAATATTTTACATATAGTGGAAGTCAATTCCATATTGATTTCAATGTGTAGTTTTGATAAAAAAATAGATATTTATAAACATATAATTAATTAATCGTACTAAAAAAAAGGTAAACTAGATGGCACTTAAATTTAGACGTGGGACAACCGCACAACAATCAGGTTCGTTAGCATTCGGAGAACCATTCGTAAATACAACTCTACAAACATTGTTGGTAGGTGGTGATAATGGTGATATTCAATTAGCAACAGTCGGTACAGCAAGTGTTGCTACTTTTGGAGATATTTCAGGTTCTGGCTTGGATATCACAGGAAATGCAGAAATACATGGTAATTTAATATTAGGTGGAAATATCACAATTGGTGATGCCAATACCGATACAATCGCATTAAACGCAGATTTAAGTTCATCAATTATACCAGATGCAACTAATACATTTGATTTAGGTAGTACAACCAAAGTATATAGAAATGTATACGCAACTTCTATTAGTGGTGCTATTGCAGCAACTAACGGTGTTGTAAGTGGTTCATCTCAAGTATTGAGTATATTAGATTCATTAAATACATTTAGTGGTTCTCAATTAACCCAAAATAGTACATTAGCTACTTATACAGGTTCAGTTGAAACAAGATTGACAGAAATCGGAGTTGTAAGTGGAAGTTTAATAACATCTGCTTCAGCAGAAAAGACTAAAAATGATTCACAAGATGTTTCATTAACCAATTTAAATTCATATACCGCTTCATTGCAAGCCGGTATTCAGATGACTGGTTCAACTGTTTCATTCTTAGGAAACATTGTTGTTTATGGTACACAATCCGTAATCAATTCACAAAATGTTTCAATTTCGGATAACATACTTTACTTATCACCAACGGCATCTATTGATAATGATTTAGGTGTTGTAGGGCATTATAACGATGGAACTTATAGACACGCTGGTATCTTTATGGATGCAAGCGATGGACATAGTTGGAAAGTATTTAACGGATTAACCGATGAAACATCTGCACAGGTAGATGTAAACGGAAATGGATTTACATTAGCAGATTTCAAAGCTGGGGCATTTACAGGTACTTCATTTAATGGTATTCATAATGGTACAATTAACGCAACAAATGGTGTTGTATCAGGCTCTTCACAAATAATTGGAATATTAGATTCATTGAACACTTACACAGGTTCAAACGATACAACTAATACAACTCAAAATAGTAGATTAGACCAATTATCAACGGCAAGTGGTTCGGCAATCACTAGATTAAATGCATTAGAAATTGAAACTGCTAACTTAGAAGCATTCAGTTCTTCTGCATTAACTAGATTAAGTAATTTAGAAGGAACTGATATATCAATCACTTTAACAGGCGATGTAACTGGTACAGGAACTATTACTAATTTAGCCAATGTTTCGTTCGCAACTACAATAGCTGCAAATTCGGTAGCATTGGGTACAGATACAACCGGTAACTATATGAGCGATTTAACCGCAGGAACTGGGGTTACTATAACTCATACACCGGCTGAAGGTTCAAACGCAACAATTGCAATTGGACAAGCGGTAGCAACTTCATCAAATGTTCAATTTAACTCATTAGGAGTTGGAATGGCAGCATCGGCAACCGCTGGTAGAATTGATGCAAGTGGTGATATCGTTGCATACTCGACTTCGGATAGAAACTTCAAAGAAAATATTACTCCAATTCCAAACGCTTTAGAAAAGATTTCTAAAATTAGTGGTAACACATATGATTGGAAAGAAGATATGAAAGAGTATCACGGATTCGAAGGAAATGATGTGGGAGTAATTGCACAAGAAATTGAAGCAGTATTACCACAATTGGTAACAACTAGAGAAACAGGATATAAAGCAGTTAAATACGACAAATTAGTAGCATTATTAATTGAAGGTATTAAAGAACAACAAACACAAATTCATTCTTTAACATTAGAAATCGAAAAGTTAAAAGAATCAAAAGGTTTATAATTAATGTATGATGTTTACTACACCACCGCTGGAGGCCCTTGGTTCAACAGCGGTGCTGATATATGGGTAACTAATTGGATAAAAGAAGTGGCACCTCATTTAGAAGTGAAGCCACTTCTTCTTTTCCATAGATATAAACCCCAAAACTACGAAGAATTTCCAATCGATATTGACCATATTTGGGAAACATCGGAAGATGAAATAATAAAAATATTAGATGGTGCTAGAAGGATACACATACTACATGGTCATTATACTCCAACCAGAGCTATTCATCAAAATTTGGAAAAGATTGATTCAATTGTTTTCCATAATTTAACAAAAGTGTCTTTGATGGCACAAATGCAAAAAGATGAATACCTACATTGGTATGGTAATTGGGAATATGAATCTGAATTAATAGATAAAATTAAACATAAAGTTTGGGTAGGATTATATCATTTTCCATATAAAACGGAAAACTTACATCACATTCCAAATAACTACGAATTTATACAAAACAACGAACTTTCGAAATCCACACAAATTGGATATGCGGCAAGAGTTGAAGGTAGAAAAAATGTAGAATATATGGATGGGTTAGGTGGATATATTTCAACTAATTCAGAAACATTTAACAAATACTACAAAAAGAAGTATGGTTTCAAATTCGAAAAAGCCAAAATTTACAAATTTGATTACAAATTTAAAGAAAGGTTCTATGGACTTGATTGGGGAATCTCTCATTCTTGCTTTCAGCACGAACCCTTCGGATACGGAATATTTGAGGCAGTTGATTTCGGAAAGCTTCCCATACTACATGAGAATTGGCATGTTCCACTTGACTACAAATACAAAGCTAGTGATGCGGAATCATTTAAAAAAACCTACCAAACAATTTGTGAGGATGATTACGAAACCCGTAAAAAGGAATTCGAAAAGCTTAAAAATTGGATGATAGACCACTTCGGAAATAAAGATGTGTGGAAAGAAAAACTTTTAGATATTTATAACGGAGAATAATACTTAACAAATGGCAAGAACAAATTTATCATTAGGTAACTTATATAGAGCAGTAAGTGGTTCAGTTAGAGCTGGGGCAGTTTCATTGGGTGGTTTATCCGGTGGAACATCAAATAGTTCTATGATTGGATTCGCAGCTGATGCAATTAGTATAAGTTTACCAACATATACATACATCGTAGAAAGTACTACGGAAAATGCACAATTTTCATTTTCAACAACAGGTTCATTGTTTTATTCTAAAGTGCAAGGTGTAGCAAACAATTTTACTTGTTCATTTAATAATGCAAATTTTTCAGTAGGTTCGCAAACTAAAACTTCTGGACCATCGGTATTTCCAATCACACCGGCAGCAATTAATGCATCAAATTATTCGGAAGCATCTGCTACTTTAACTATGGCATATGCTGATGGATATAACACTGCTGCAACAAATTACAATACACCATCTACAAAAGTATTATACGCAGTAGATGTTTATAATACAATTAACCAACCTGATTTTTGTTTACTATTTGGTACACAAATTCAATTGGAAGATGGTACATCGGTAAATGTTGAAGATTTAAATGTGGGTGATGTAATTAAAGCGTGGGTGCCAGCAGGATTGCCTGATGAAACTCAAGACCCTGAATCGGACCAAGTTGATTGGAGATTCTATCATACATCTATTTTATCAGGTTCTGCACAAAATGTAACTGTGAAAGATGTTACATTTAATTTTGCCGAAGGATATTATTCTATTAATAATGGATTGATTAAAGCAACCGAAACCCATCCTCTTTATGTTTGGGATAATGAGATTGAAAAATACAAATTCAAAAATATAGGAGATATATTGCCTGGTGATAGATTGGTAATGGAAGATGAAACCGAAATAGATGTAACAAATATAGAAATTGTCATTGAAGATGTTGAAATTGTAACTGTGAATGTTGAAAATGCCGACGTGTATATTTCAAATGGTTTGATTTCACATAATAAGGGAACAACCGCACAGCCTTTCATTCCATCGGCTGGCTTAAGAATGTACTTAGACCCATCAAAAGCGGCATCTACATCGGGAGTTGATACATCCGATTGGTTGGATTTAAGTGGATATGGTACAGGTGTTAGACCTGCGGCTGTAAGTAATGCAGCCGGTATAAGTGGTGGCAATCCTACATATAACAATGGTGCAACTCGAATTGATAAATACTGGTCATTATCTACTAACAAATTTTGGTATAAAGATGGTACAACAAACATTAATGGTGGATACACCCAATTTAATACATCTGCATATTCAGTAGTAGCTTGGGTTAGATTTACATCGCATCCTGCTAATGGATATTATCAAATTTTTGGTAAACATAATAATGGAGCATCACCGAGAGAAATTGCAGTTTATTTAAATTCAAATGGTAGTGGTACTTACTTTATACATGATGGTACAACTGTACAATTTAATAGTAACACATTTAGTTTATCATTAAATACTTGGTATATGATTTCATATACGGCGGCATTGAATGGTACTAATGTTGCATATACCGATAAAACATCAAGAGGAACTGTATCAAATGGTTCAAAAGATTACACCACATCTGCACTAATTCAAATCGGTGGTGGGTATGGCGATAACAACTATTACTTTAATGGACAATTAGGACCTGTATTATTTTACAATACACAATTAGATTCGACTAAAATAGGACAAATATACGATTATTTCCAACCAACATATAGACCGTAAGTGTTGTTTTGAAAATATTTTTTATATTTATACTAAGATTATTATAAATTTTTAAAATTAAGCATATACAATGGCAGAGAAAATAGTATCACCGGGTGTTTTTACAAAAGAAAACGACCTATCATTTTTACAACAAGGTGTAGCTGAAATCGGTGCAGCATTTATTGGTCCTTTTAAAGAAGGCCCATTAGTTCCAACAATTGTAAATTCTCAAGCAGAATTTCAAACTCTTTTTGGAGCAGTTGATGACACTTATTACACTCCTTTAGCAGTACAATCGTATTTAAGAGAAGCAGGAAGTGCTACAATTTGTAGAGTAGCTGGTGTTGGTGGATATACCGAAACAGCTCCTTTATTATTAACAGCAACTTCTGGTTCAGTATCAGCATCATTAGGTATACTTTTTAATACATCAACTGCGGCAAATGCAGGTTTTGCAAATGCACAATTAACTGCTTCATTGAGTGGACAAGGTGATTTTGTATTAAGAGGTACAGGTCTAAACTTATCAGCATCATTGGATGTAGCAGATACAAATGATATTGAAGCAGTATTTGGAACATCTGCATTGGGTGCAAAATATCCATATGCATATGGTTTCTTTAAAAATACTAATATCACATTTGATTCAAATGCAACCGCATCTTTATCTATATTAGGTAACCAAGACTTTACATTTGATGCACAAGAAGCATTAACACCAATGATTAAATCACAAACAATTAGTGGTGATAGATATAGCTTATTCCAATTCGAAACTTTAGGCGCAGGAAATACGGCAAATACTAAAGTTAAAATTGGTATTACAAATATTAAAGCAGCCGGTTCTGTAAATGGAACTGATTATGGTGTATTTACTGTGGTTGTTAGAGATTTCAATGATACAAATAAAAAGAAAACAGTATTAGAAACATATTCAAATGTTAATTTAGACCCTAATTCTCCTAACTTTATTAGTAGAGTAATTGGTGATAGAAAATTAACTATCAATTCAGAAGGTAAAATTACTGAAACAGGTGATTGGGTTAATAATTCTAAATATGTTAGAATTGCAAACTTAAATACATCGGCACCGGTACAAGCAGTACCTTTTGGACATGATGCATATACTTTACCAGTTTCTGCATCAGCAGGTGTTGGAGCATTAATTCCATCGGTAACATTTGTGACTGCATCCGCAACACAATATGGTGGTATTGATTTAGATGGTAATACTGATAACTCAATCTACTTAAAACCAATTCCAGTAGGAGCAGGTGTAGGTTCTAATTCAGTATTTGGATTGGATGCATCTAATGGTGGTACATTATCAGTAGGTTCTTCTTTGGCACAATTCTTAGTAGGATTCCAAGAAGGATTTGATGGTATGAATCCAGCAACAGCAATTAACAAAGGTTCTGATATGAGTGCTGGAAACTCACAAGGTTTCGACTTATCATCAGCAACTGCAAGTGGTTCAGTAGCATACGCTAAACATATAGCGGCATTATCAAACGCTGATGAGTATGATATTAATATGGTAGTAACTCCAGGTGTTATTAGAAGATTACACTCTTCAGTAGCAACTTCGGTTTTAGATATGGTTGAAGCTAGAAATGATTGTTTCTACATTATGGACCAAACAGCGGCAGGTGATTCAATTGCACAAGCTACTACTCAATCCGATGCAGTGGATTCAAATATGGCAGCAACTTACTATCCTTGGATTAAAACTATTGATACAAATACAAACAAATTAATTTCAGTTCCACCATCAGTATTATTACCTGGCGTATTCGCTTCTAACGATAGAGTAGCAGCAGAATGGTTCGCACCAGCCGGTTTAAATAGAGGTGGTTTGACAGGAGCAGTTAGTGTATTGAATAGATTAACACAATCTGAAAAAGATACATTATATGAAGGAAAGGTAAACCCAATCGTTCAGTTCCCAGGACAAGGTATCGTAGTGTTCGGACAAAAAACATTACAAGATAAACCATCTGCATTGGATAGAATTAATGTAAGAAGATTATTATTAACTGTTAGAAAATACATCGCTTCTACTTCGAGATATTTAGTGTTCGAACAAAACACATCAACTACTAGAAATAGATTCTTAAATATTGTAAACCCTTATTTGGAATCAATCCAACAAAGACAAGGTTTATACGCATTTAGAGTTGTGATGGATGATACGAACAACACACCGGATGTAATTGATAGAAACATTATGAAAGGGGCTATCTACTTACAACCAACTAAGACAGCTGAATTCATCCAAATCGATTTCAACATCTTACCAACTGGTGCAAGTTTTAACGGATAATTTGAAAAACAAATATTTATAATAGAAACAACTAAATAGAGAATAAAATGCCAGAAGTATTAGAATTCGACAAAATGTTTTATACAAACTTCGAACCAAAATTGGGAAACCGATTTATTATGGAAATCGATGGTATAGAATCATATATGATAAAAACAGCTAATAGACCAACTTTCACATCGGAAGTAGTTGAGTTAGACCACATCAATGTAAAAAGAAAGATTAAGGGAAAATCTACATGGGATGATGTAACTATCTCTCTTTATGACCCAATTGTACCATCAGGTGCACAGCAAGTTATGGAGTGGGTTCGTCAATCACATGAATCAATCACTGGTAGAGATGGATATGCAGCTTTTTATAAGAAAGATATCACATTCTATCTATTAGGACCGGTTGGTGATAAAGTAGAACAATGGACTTTGAAAGGAGCATTCATTTCTTCAGCAAACTTCGGTGAGTTGGATTGGGCTTCAAATGACCCATTATCGATTGAATTAACTTTAACATATGATTACGCAATCCTTGAGTACTAATCTCTAATTGTAAAACTTAAAATCATTAAAGGGGTGTAGAAATACATCCCTTTTTTTATGTCTTATTTAGAATTATTATAAATTTAAAAATATTTTAAAAAAGACTTGACTTTTGATTAAGAATGTATTATCTTTACTATGTAATAAAAGTTAAACATAAATCAATAATCATTATGAACATTTCAGAATTAAATTTGACCGAATTAGAATCAAAAACCTTAACTGCTTTCACCGATTGTTTATACGCTGAACCTGGTTTCTCCGATGTGGATGTAAGTGATATTAGTGAATGTACTGGTATTTCAACCAAAAGTATCAGAGGTGCGTTGGGTTCGTTAGTTAAAAAAGGAGTAGTTACCATTAATAAAAACGATAGTGGTTATGATATTATCGACTTAGATGTAAACTATTGGAGTTTGGTAAACGAAGATTGGGCTGAAGAAGCTAATTATATTTTGAAAAATAAATAACAAAAAGCTTGACTTTTTGCTTTGAATTGTGTACCTTTGCTATGTAATAAAAATTAAGAGATATGAATGATTTAATCGATGTGCGTGGAATGAGTGTTAATGAATATTGTGACTTTGTGGAGAGTAGAGCTCTCCATTTGGGAATCCCTCCCCATGAGTTGAATATGGATATTTTCTTTGAGAGAATGTTGATTAGTGATGAGATGTATGAGAGAGCAAAGTGGGAGTTGGTTCAGCGTAAGCAGTATATGGAAGAAGAATGTGAGTTTTAAACCTTAAAATATAAAAGTTATGTCGAATTTTGAATTTACATTTAAAACAAATGCTGAATACATTGCAGCAAAAATTACGGGGTACATTGATGAATACAAATGTGTTAGAGTAGACACCATTTCATCGGAAGGTTGGAATATAGATTTTCCACTACATACCGAAGAGGAGTATAATGATTACTTATCAAATCATTCAAAAAATGGGGATAGAATTCTTAAAACCTATCCATCTACTACTTTTTACGAATCAAAATTTAATTATTAAAATTTTCATAATGTTTAAAAACAAAGCAGTGGGGGATTCCTCACTGCTTTTTTGTTTTATATATACTTATATATAAACATTAAGTTATTATTTATGGAACAACAATTAGAACAACAAGTTACAAGAGGATTGGGTGTACAATCTACACAAAGAACATATCCATTTCCAACAGAGGTTATTAGTTTACCATCAAAAGGTTTATGTTACCCGGAATCATCTCCATTATCCAAAGGAGAAATCACAATTAAATTAATGACTGCCAAAGAAGAAGATATTTTGACTTCATCTAATTTGATTAAAAAAGGTATCCATTTGGACAAATTATTGGAATCGGTTGTAGTTGAGCCGGGAGTTAATATAGGTGATTTACTTATTGGAGATAAAAATGCTATTTTGATTTCATCGAGAATATTGGCATTTGGACCAGAATATTCAGTAACAATTACAGACCCTGAAACAGGCGAACCAACCGAAACTATTGTTGATTTATCCAAAATAAAAATTAAAGAAATTGATGAATCATTGTTTAATAGAAAAAATGAATACGATTTCACTTTACCTATTTCAAAATCTCAAATTAAATTTAAATTATTAACCCATACCGATGAACTTGCTATTAATAAAGATATTGAAGCAAGTGAAAAGACTTTAAAGCAAGGTAATGAAATCACAGCAAGATACAGACGTATTATTGTAGAGATAGATGGGAATAGAGATTTAGGTAGTATTAGTAACTTCGTATCAAATAGATTATTAGCAGGTGATTCAAAAGCATTGAGAAAACATATGGCATCAATGACACCTGATTTGGATTTAACATTTGATTATGAATCTCCATTGACCGGTGAGAAGGAGGCTCTCCGAATCCCGTTTGGGGTTGACTTTTTTTACCCTGCCGACTAACTATTCAGTAGTTTTACATCAGAAAATTTTTCAAATGATTTACTTTGCCAATGGTGGTTTTAATTGGCATGACTTATATTTTATGCCTATAAAATTAAGAGATTTTTATTGGAGAGAACTTCTTAAAACAAAAGAAGAAGAAAATGAAACCATCGAAAAAGCTAAATCATCAAATAATTCTTCTAAAACCAGAAGAAGATGATATTTATAATAGTATTATAATATAAACAATCATGTCTAAAAGAATATTGGTAAGAGAATCGGGTTTAATGGACTTTTTCAAAAGTTTTTTTAAAGCAAAAGCTGATGGGAATGAAAGTGAATGGCTTCAAAAATTAAGAAAAGCTGACCCGGAATTGGCTAATATATGGTCTGATTATGATAAATCATTATCCAATAGTGTAAGAGTACAAAAAGCTGCTATGGATAAGTTAGGTTTAGATTCTAGCCACATTGATGCATTTACTAAAAAATATGGTATAAAATAACCACTTAATAAATGGCTAAAAACATACGAAGCGAGGGGCAGAATAACGCAAATCAGTTCAATGAGCTTAATCAAATGGCTGATAAGTGGAAGCAAATCAATGAAGCCAAATCCAAAGGTTTAAAAATTGATGAGGATACTTTAAAATATCTTGAAAAAACATACGGAAGTATGAAAAATTTACAAGATAAGATAAATAGTGCTTTTAAATCGTATGAAAAATTAAATAATGAAATTGAAGATTCTAATAAAAATATTAAAAGAACATTAGAAAACTTCGATGATATAGATGATACTTTAACAAGTATTGGAAGCCAAATTGGTAAAACTAACAAATTATATGATGTTTTTTCTACCAAATTAGATTCAGCAAAAAGTACAATGCAAAGCATTTCAAATGTTTTGCAAAACTCCAACGATTTATCCGAACAACAGGTAGATAATGTTATAGAAGCTAGTAGAGCATATAAGGGAATGAATGTTTCCATTGCAAATGCTAGTAAAGAATTGATGAGAGGTAAAATGACCCAATCACAATTCAATGATATGGTAAAGGATTCATATGAAAATTTTGATACATTGGTATCAAAAATAGATGACTCAACTGAATCGGGTAGAGAATTATTAAAAATGATAACTGCTGCAAAGCAAGAGATGGATGAATTTAATGCATCTGCTCAAAGAAGTGCAGATAGATTAGAATCATTGAATCAATCATTGGATACATTTGGTAGTTCCGGAATACCATTAGCAGGTCAGATGTCCGATGTATTCAAAAATATGGCTAACAAAGATATGCCCGGACTTAGAGCGGGATTGGTAGCATTAGGAGCCGCAGCCGGTGCGTTAGCAATGAATTATTTTGGAGCACCGATGCAAGTTGCCGCCGAAACATATTTTGATAAACAACAAAATATAATCGATGGAGCTAAAGAGCTTGCAAAAATAAATAACGAAAGAGGTTTCATATCACAAAAAATAGGATTAGAACTTTCTCAATCTCAAATTGATAATGAGAATGAATTAAATAGATTGGGTATTGAACGAAACTTTGCAGCTCAAAGAGCAGCAAATCAGTTCAGTGCTACTATGAAATCTAATGCCGCTGAATTTCAGGCTGCATCTAAAACAGGTTTATTTGGTAATTCAATTGGAAGTGTAGCATATGCAGCCGGACAATTACAATTAGCAGGTATTGGGGCAGACCAAATAGCTAGTTCAATGACAGCCGCAGCAGATGCGACTGGTAAAATGCCAACTGGTAAAGTAGGTTCTGATATGGCAGTTTTACAAAGTAGAACGGGTCAATCTGCCGAAAATATAGCATCAATCAATGAAGCATATATGAGAATGGATGGCTTAACTGCCACAAGTGCACTCAATATGCAAGAAGGTTTGAGAGCAATGGCTGCACAAGCTAATGTTAATTTAGGTGGTGTTATGGAAGAAATGGCAACCGCATCTAAAGATATGTTAGGTTACCAAATCAAAAGTGCATCTGCATTATCTAAACAAGTTATATTTGCTAAATCAATGGGTGTTAGCTTCAATGATATAGCAAAAGCTGGACAAGGTATGGTTTTGAACTATAAAGATAGTATCAAATCCGAAATGCAGTTATCAGCTATGTTAGGTAAGAATGTAGACCTTTCCGAAGTAAGAGCTAAATTTGCAAGTGGAGATACGGCTGGTGCGGTAAACGCATTAAAAGCGCAAGGATTAGACCCTGCTAATATGGATATGTTCCAACAACAAATGTTGCAACAAGCCACAGGTATGGATTTGACAACCCTATCTAAAATAAATCAAAATACAGGAACATCAGTTAGTGCTACGGCAGGAAATGTAAAAGCTGGTAACCAATCGTTTTTAAGTAGAACTCAATCTGCACAACAAACATTGGCATCTCAGCAAGCTATTATTTCAGCTGACCAAGCTATTATAGATGCAAAGTTATCTCAAAAAATTACTGAAGCTTATTTAACTTCACCTGGCTATACTGCATATCAAAATTCATTAGCAGACCAACAAGCAAAACAAGCTCAATTAAATACTCTTATTGAGGAAGCATTACTTAATAGTCCTCAAATGCAAGCTCTAAAAGCGCAAGAAAAACAATTGGGTGTAGAAAGAAGTGTTGGAGAAAACGCATTAACACTTGGTGGTGGATTGGCTGGTGGATTACTTACAAATAAACTTTTACCAAAAGCAGCCGGAGCAATGGGTGGCGGAGGTGGTGGACTTTTAAGTAAAGCCGGTGGATTTTTGGGTAAAGCGGGTGGTGGTATATTAGGTAAAGCAGGTGGATTATTGGGTAAAGTAGCGGCACCATTAATGATTGCCAAAGGACTCTATGATGGATTCCAAGGATTTACAGCAGATGAAAACGCAAGTACTGGTCAGAAATTTATGAATGCCGGTAGTAGTGTATTGAGTGGTTTAACTTTTGGATTACTTGGAAAAGATTCCGACCAAATAAAAGCAGAAGCACAGGCTAAAAAAGCAACACCTGCTACAAGCGTTGCAACTCAAATACCGGCGGTAACTCCAACGGCAGTAAAAGCATCTACTCCTGGAAATGCATCAATTATAACTGAAATGGATAAGTGGTTACAAGCCAAACTTACCTATATGAGTGGTAATTTAGAAAGAGTAGTTGATAGAACCCATAAAACAATGGAGAATACTGCTAATACTACTAAAGAATTACAAACTTTAAATGCTAACACAACGGCGATGGTAAAATTGACAAAAACAATTGAAGCATTAACCATAGCAACTTATACGGGACAAGAGAAGGCAGTTGTATTATCATTAGATGGTAAACACATATCAGCATCTTATAATAAATACAAAGGAAATACTGAAGGTGCTACACCTAAGAAATAATCCATAAATTTTCTTAAAGGATATTTATAGTAAATAGAATATACTATCAATGCCAACAATCTTAGATTTATTTAAAAAAGCAAATGGTGATAAAGATGTTACCACTTGGAACGGAGGACATAAAGATAAAGGAATAATCGGTGGTGCGATGGATTTTATTCAAGCTGAATTGAATCCAAACGGACCAAGAATTACTTTCTATAAAAAATTAGTAACTCCTCCATTGTTGTATGGCACTGAAACTCCTAGAATATCATTAAAAGGTACAGTAGACCCTCCTAGAAGTTTAGCAACTACATCTGCCAAATATAATGATGACCCTAATAAACCAGGAGCAAAACCACCATTATTAAACTTAGGTTCTTTATTGGGTGGGTCAGCTAATAGACCTTCTGATACTATATTCGAAAGTAAATCAGGTTCTCCCGTTACAAAAGGCACATTACCCACATCGGTTGGCGACCATTCTGCTGAAAGATATGCAGTTGAAGCTAATAAGGATTATTTTATAAGTAAAGTTCCAATGGGACCAAATGCACTTTCGGGTGTGTTGAAAGGTGATATGAATCAAATGGCTGGTAAAGCCATTGGCGCAGGTATTGGAGCAGCTAAAAAAGCCGTTGGTAAAGCTGTTACGGGATTAGTAACTAAAAAAAGAAAAAAAGGACAAAAATCGCAACCACCTTCTAACGATAAAAATTTAGCAGGTAAACTTTATAGTAATAAACAAAAAAATTCGGATTATTTTACAAATTATACAGGGCAAACACCTACTAAAATAATTGAGAGAAAATCCGATGAATACATTAGCTTAGATAAGTTCAATACTATATTGTTAAGTAATGGTGATTTTGATAATGATTCCGATTTTGAAAAAGCAATAAAAGCTAATACAAAATTAGGACAAACTTATATCAAAATAAAACCATACGGTAAGCAATATTCATTAGTATTTCCTGCATCAATTAGTGGGTTAAATGAAGATATAGCACCTGAATGGTCTGAATTTAAATATGTAGGTTCTCCATATAAAATAAGACGTTATGGTGGAGTTGATAGAAGTTTAAAATTTGAATTTAAATTATATTATTTAGATGAAATAACAAAGTATAGAATGATTTCCAATTTAAATTCTTTAAAAGAATTGGCATTCCCTTATAATGAAATTTCTGATATAAAATATAAAAATGAATCAACGGCATTAGCATATTCTCCAAATTTAATAGAATTAACAATTGGTCAATTATATAAGAATGTATTAGGTGTAATTGATTCTTTATCATTTTCAATTGATGATAATACATCTTGGGCAAGTACTGACCCTAACCAATCAAGCGCCGCTGAATTTAATAATAGATTATACCCAACAGTTATAAATGTTAGTTTTGGTATGAAAATTATTGAAAGACATATGGTTGATGATAGTGCAGTTAATACGGGTACTAAAGTTATTAGATATAATTTTGATGGGTATGATAATTATACGATATCAGCAAAAGCAGAAGTAGAGCGTGATAGAAATAAATTAGCTAAACAAATACAACAAAGTATTATTGAAGCTCAGACTAAATTTGCCTTTGAAGAAGAACCCCAAATTCCGGATGAAAACTCATCGGCTGAAGAACCTAAATAAACTTAAATTATGGCGAGTAGATACACATACAGTGAAGTATTAAAAACAAACGAAACTAAGAAAGAATATTTAGAATCTACAATATATCCTATCATTAAACCAAATGATAAGGATTTATATATTATTTCTGAAGCTGGAGATAGATTAGATTTATTAGCACATAAATATTATGGCGACCAATCAATGTGGTGGGTTATAGCAACCGCTAATAATATAAATGATGCTACATTTTATGTTGAAGCTGGTAAACAAATGAGAATACCATCCGATACGAATAAAATATTAAATGATTTAAGAAAAATAAATAAATAAGTTATGGGATTTCCATATTTGGCTCCACTTAAAGATTGGGTTAAGAATGTATTGGAAGATAGGGAAGCATCTTACTTAGTAGGTGAGAATACTAATCCAATTAATAATCATTTAAAAATGCCTTGGGCTACATTAACATCTGGTGCAAAGGTTGTTAGTGTTAGTGGTATGAAGAGTACTGACCCGAATGCTAAGGCTAGAAAATTTGAAGATATAATATCGGATAATTCAACAAATAGTAGTGATTATTGGGGATGTATAATTAAGAATGATATAAATTCCGAAGCACTTACTTATCAACAAAATGAAACAATAGTTGGTATAGATTTTAAAGGTACACCTATAAAAGTTATCGGTGAAACTAATAGAAGAATTTCTACACCAATTATAGAATCTATTGAAATTGACACCGATGGTGCTAACAATACATTAAAAACAGCAAAAGTAAATGTTAGATGTTTTTCATTAAAACAATTTGAAATGTTTGAATTGTTTTTTTGTAAACCTGGTATGAACATATTAGTAGAGTATGGTGATAATACATTGGATATATACAGAGGTAATAAAAAACCAAAGGATGCATATTCAAATTCAGCATATGTATCCGGTCAATTATTTGATAAAACAAACTATAATGATTTTGTAGAAAAATTTTCAAATTATTATAGATTCAACACAACATCTTTAAAATTATTTCAAAAGCATGTTGAAAAATCATTGGGTTCATATGATATGGTTGCCGGTAAGGTGACTGATTACTCATTTGGAATTGATGCCGATGGTACATATACTGTTAATTTGGAAGTTTCTCAAGGAAATCAAATGTCATTAGCAATTCCAATTAATATTGGTAATGATAAATCAAATATAGCAACTCAAGCAAAAGTAAATACACCACATTGGCAGCAATGGTTATCTCAAATGTCAGCTGATTTAAATTTAGAAGCTAAACAATTTAAAAGTAAAGTAACAAAAGAGGAAGTAGAATCTGAATTTTTTAATTGGGGTAAAGTAAATGAAACTAAAGCTGATGAAGTTGCATCAACTGATTCATATGTCAGTCTTAGATTTATTTTAAAAAAATTAATGAATTATTCTTTGGGAGATAATGGTGGATATGCCGAAGATACTTTTAAATTCAACATACCACAATATAATGTTGATGGTTCTATGAAAGAATATATCCCAATTCGTTCTCATAAAAACATAATATCAACTAATACTGATGTTATATTTCCAAATAAGGAAATGGTTAAATTCAGAGCACCTATAAAGGGAGATAAAGAACAAGATAATATTCAAATATCAAAGGAAACAATAGATGGTTCTATAAATGGGTATTCTTTAAATGAGGGTAAGAAAATTAAAAATTCATTAGATAGTGATGGTATAATAAATCCAACATTAGATGATGGTAGTACTTGCGGAAATGCTTTAAATATTTTTGTAAATTATAAAATAATAGTACAAGCTTGGAAAGCATCTTATAGTAGAAAAGATTTTTTAGTAGCAATATTGAATAGTATAAATGGTGCATCTTTGGGTAAATTTAGACTTACCAATAGTTCTTATGAAGAAGGAACAACTGCATCGGTAATTGATTGGACATCGACACATGATAAACCAATTGAAGAAACTGGCATTTATAAATTTAAAATTAATTCATTAGAATCAAATGTAAGAAATTTTAGTTTTAATTTTGAAATGAGTAATTTAGTTGCCGGTAGAACTGTGTTCAACGCTCAGAGATTTTTAACAAATGCTTTAAAAAAATTAAAAGATACGGATAAGAAGTTACCAGAAATACCTCTACCACCGGAAGTTTATCAAGAGTTTGATAATTCATTAATGAGTAATGCTGATGGATTTTTTTCTATCAATGTAATAGATTTAAAAGCATTGGAAAAGAATTACAATGAAGCTGCTAAAAAGGAAGTTGTTCCAAAAGATGATAAAGAACCCGAACCAAATGAGCCAAAAAATTATACCGATATAATTGCTCAAAAATCTATAAAATTTAAAAAAGGAAAAGGAGATATTAAACCATTAATATTTACCGATGTTGATTTAATTAAAAAATATGTAAAAGCTCCTCAATCCGATGCTAAAAGTACATTGAGCCCAATTGAAGTTACAATTGGAATAGATGGTATGGGTGGATTCAGTTGTGGTGAATATTTTAGAATTAATGGTGTGCCTGAAATATACAATCAAATTGGTGTGTTTCAAATTACAAATGTTAAACATAGTATTTCAAATGATGGGTGGATAACCACATTGGAAGCACAATTTAGAATAACTCCAAAAAATTAAAAATATGTATAAAGATATTGCTAATAATTTAGATTTATTTAAAATAGAGATTCCAAAAACAATAGTACCATCTCCAACCGATAGTGATTATGAATCCGGTTACATTAGAAGATATTTTGCTCAAAAAGCAAATGATATCTATGGACATATTTACGAAGTAGATAGAGAAGTATATTCTGAATTAAATGAATCGCCATTTTGGAAAGTAGAAGATATGAAGTGGAGAATCAAAGGTCCTTTGAGTAATGTATATGATTCAAATGGGAATATATCAGATATAAGTGTACAAGCATCTAATACAGCATCTATTAGATTGGTAAGTAGTAAATTAAATAATATAGGATTATATTTACCTAATCTTTTACAATTTTACAAATGATAAAAATCATTTAGATTTTATTCTTTTTGATAAAAAATCTTATATATATTTATATATAAACTAAATAAGTTATGGCACAATACAAACACCTTACAACGGAAGAACTTCAACAAATGTCATTTGATTGGAGATATCGTGGATTCACTGTTTTAGAATTACTTACTGAAACTGAAGTGGATGAAATCAATGCAGAATTAGATAGATTACGTGTAGAGCGTAATGAAAGAGAACCTGGCAAATGGCAAGAGTTCGAACCTATTATGTATCCACATAGAGAATCTGCTTTAATTGAAAAATTATTTGCACATCCAAAAATTATGGAAGCAGCTGAATTCTTAATGGAAGGAGAAGTTGTTGGTTTACAAACTTGGGGATATTACAAACCAAAAGGTGAATTAGGGAGAGACCAACATCAAAACGCATTTTACACAGGATGTGGACACAATGAGATTATCAATACCGCATTAGCATTAGATAATCACGACCCTGAAAACGGAGCAGTGTGGAACTACGAAGGTTCACATAGATTACCAGTTTTACCAATTGAAGATAACGAAGAAAGAAAAGCAACAAATACCGATAATTGGAGAAGCGAGAGAGGTAAAAGTTGTGTAATGCCGGAAGGACATGATTTCCGTAAGGTTGAGGGATATTTGAAAAAAGGACAAGTTGCATTATTACACTCCCATGTAGTACACGGTTCAGAACCAAATAGAGACCCTAATAGAATGAGAAGAAACTTCTTAGGTGGGTATTTAAAAAAAGGAGCATATTTCCATCCAGGTAACCAAATGAAGAGAGAAGCAATCGATATGTACGAACTTCGTAAAAAACATTGGGGAGAGTAATTTGGATAATTAAAATATTTTTTGTATATTTGTAGGGTATGAATTTAATAGAAACTAAATCTGCCCTACATTTTTTTGTCAAATCAAATCCAACAATCGATTTGATAGTACCCGTATGGAGTTCTCACAAAGCACATCCATTTATGAATCGTATATCGTTTATCTATTATAGATTGAACGATGGAAATGATGGTATAATCAATATCAATCACATAGATGCAAAAAAGATTGAGAAGTTTCCAATTGATACATTGGTTTCAGAAAATACAATAGTATTAGGAAATAGATATGTAGCAACAAAAGGACTTGATTATGAATGGATATACTTTGAACAATATGGTAAACCATTCATATTCAATGACTTCGCTGAATCGGTTTATAAGGGGTATAGAATCGATTATAAAGAGTTGAATGATTGTATTCCTCTAATGAAGTGGTACGAGGTGTTAAAAGCAATGCCTGTACCAAATACAATTACTCAATCATCAATCACATATTCATCAGCTATCCGAACACTTGGGAGGCTGGAGGGGGCTGGGGTGAAAGTCGAAGAAGAAAAATTTATTGATAGTTTTAGCCTTTCCAAAGATTACATCAAAAGAGGATTGGTGTACACACAATACAATCCATACACAACAACGGGTAGACCTTCCAATAGACACTTAAACATTAACTACTCTGCCTTAAACAAATCGGATGGGAGTAGGGGCTGCTTCGTTAGTAGAAATCCAAATGGTACTTTGATTCAATTCGATTACGAGTCATACCACATTAGATTGATTGCCAAATTGGTTGGATACGAATTTCCTAAAGGAGTTACCGCTCACCAACACCTTGCCGACTTATATGGATGTGATTACGAAACGGCAAAGAAGATAACATTTACTTATCTATATGGGGGATTAGATGATAATGCCCGTAAGATTCCGTTCTTTCAAAAAGTAGAGGGGTACATTAGGGAACTATACCAAAAGTTCGTAATTTCCGGTCGTTTAACGACTCCTCTTTATAAGAGGGAAATTCATTTCTCAAAAATCGAAGGAGCGACTGAACAAAAGGTATTCAACTATTTGTTACAATCGTTGGAAACTGAAGTGAACTATATGAAGATTGAGAAGGTGTTGGATTTACTGAATGGAAAGATGAGTAAAATGATTTTGTACACCTATGATGCGTTCCTTATAGATACACATCCCGTTGAAAGGGATTGGGTTTTGAGCGAGGTAAAGTCGATTATGGAGGTAGGTGGATTCCCTGTCAAAGTGGAAGAAGGAACTAATTACGATAATTTAGTTGGAATAGATTAAAAATTTATATTTATATCATATAATTATATAGGAATAAACACGCAATAAAGAATGATTCCAAATTTTGAAGAAATCTTATCAGAGTTAAGTTATAGAGTAGATGGGGGAATACCCGATTTAAACAAAGAATCTCATGTTAATCATTTAATCGATATTTTAAGAGAGAATGGTATATCAGATGCTGCACATCTTGCACAAAGAGCTAGAGTATATTTTTCGTATTTGAATGAAGATGATGTAGTTAAAAATAAAAAATCAGGAAACATCTATGTGGTTAAGAAGATGGACCCGACATATCATACTAAACCAACACCTGCCGAAATAGCTAAAGCAAAGCAGAAAAATGGTGGTACGATACCAAAAGAAACTCCATCACAACCAAATGTAGGAAAACAAAATATTGCACCAAAAGCTGATATTGGATTGAGTGGAGCTGAGAAGAAAAAACAATCTACATCAAAAGAGGTAGATGTTAATAAAGGTGTAGTAGTTGCTCCACCAAAACAAAAATATGGTACTAGAGGTTCTAAAACAGTTGACCAAAAAAGAGCAGCAAATAGATTAAAAGCATTACCACCATCGGGTGTTTCAACTGAAAAGGCTCTTTCTAATTTTAAGAAAACATATCCACAAGGTATTACTACAAAATATGAATATCCAAAAGAATCGGATGCAATGTTGAGAAGTAAATTACCACCAGCTGGATATGATGCTTTAAAAAGTATTTTAAAAATGTCTAAGCAAGGTGATTTCGAACCACCTATTAGTATGATTACCGACCAATATGGTGCAGGTAAAATTTCAGCACAAGCCAATGAGTTGGCATTACAAGCGGTATATTCGTTTCCAAATACGCCAAAAGGTATTCAATTGAGAAATCAATTTATAGATTCATTAGTACAAAACGCTGATGCAATTGAAAAAGCAGGTGGAACTCCTATATTAGATAAAACTTGGATTAAAGAATTTTCAGGTGCACATGATGCGTTCATTAAAAATATGAACAGACAATATGGTGATGGAAATTGGGAAGTTACAGGTATGACTTGGGATGTTAGACAACAACAAGAAGCATTGGGTGCAAATTACGATGATAAAGGTGATTCAACTGATATTAATGCACAAGTTAAAATAAAAGGGCAAATTGAAAACATTGAAATCAGTTGTAAAAAGAATTGGGAAATATTTTTATTAAATGCAGGTTTAGGTGAAGCTAAAAACTGGTTCTATACATTAGGACCGGAAAAAGAGAGTAGAGCTAATGATTTGCAGAATATGAAAGATGCAAAAGACCCTCGTTTTGGTAAAAATGAAGATGCAGAATTAAGAGAATATTCTAAAATCGCATTATCAAAGGCACCTATTAAAAATAAAGAGTTGCAAGATGCACAATTAGAAAGTGCACAAAGAGGATTTGGATTGATTAGAGAAATACCAAAGAAAGATTTTAATAAGGTAATTGAAGATTGTACAAGCCGTAAGAAAAATGACCCATTAGCTATGGATAAAAATGAAGCTCAATTGGCATTAAGAGTTCAATCATATCTAAATAGTGTTAAACAAATGGATATGGAAGATTTTGCAAAAAATATTGGTGGAGGTGCAAAGGATTTCAAAAAAGCAGTAATGGTTTATCATAAAATGTTAGGAGCATATTCTGGTAAAACCGATTGGTTAGAATCTCACAAAGAAATAACATATGGATTTATGCAAGAAGCTGCTAAAAAAATGGCAACTAATAAAGATTTCCAAGGTATGTTATTGAGAAAATTGCAAGAAGCAATTCCTGTTAAAACAATGGTTGAGGGGGTTGAAACAATGCAAATTGATAGTATGTATATCACACAAAAACATATGCAAGAAATGTTTGGAACTGATAAGTGGGATAATATAAAAGAATTTTTAAGTATTAAAGTTACAAATGGTGTGGCATCATTAACATATTCAGCAAAGGGTAATAATGCAAAACCATTAAAAATAGCTAATATTCAAATGAGAGAAAAGGGAGTTGGATATAATGGGGCTGTTTCTTTAGAATGTTTACCATCAAAAGAATTTCAGATGGCTTGTAAAGAAATAGACAATAAAATAAATCAAGCATAATGAATACACAATTACTTTGCCTATTTACGACAAAGGAAGAGTTAGATAAATCGGTTAGTTTTGTATTAACAAACTATACTTTAACAAATCCAAATGTTTTCATTTTAGAAAGCAAAATGAAACCTGAAGAAGCCTTTATTACATTTAATGTGGGTAAAGGTTCATCTGCTATTCCATCAGAATGGAAAACTATTTTGGTACATAGAAAAAAACAATCAAATACCATATATACCATTAACGCTTTAAACGAAGTAGTTAAATCAAAAACAGGTGGTATGTTGGATAATTCATATATGATTGATTGGGATGAATTCAGAAATTGCATAATCACTACATCTAACATAGGTTACAAAAAAATCCCTACAAAAGTTTTCAAAAGTTTTAATACTAATGATTTGGAATTCTAATTTATTTTTCATATATTTGTAATATGAAAAGAAATAGATTCAAACCTATCGAAATACAAGCAAATGACCCATCGGATATTTTCGAAACACATCGAATGGAAATATCCACTGCTATCATTAAAGGTATTGAATTTGGAATTCGTAATAAAAAAAATAAAGTCGATTTTGCTCGTATCATTGTACGAGGTATGATTGTAATTACACTTGCAATTGACAGTAAAGAATTTTTAGATTTATTGGATGAAAATGTAAAAACTCTCGTTGAATATGAGGAGTATGAAGTGTGCGCTTTAGCTATGAAACTTAAACAAAAAATAAATAAATCAAATGAAAAGGTTACTGAAAAAAATCGAATTTTGGATTGATATCCATTTGGTGTATTTTCTATACAATGGTAGAAAGCACAAGGAGTATTATGAGTATTTAAATAAAAAGTGGAATTTAAAAAAATAAGTTATGGAAAAAGAAAAAGGTTCAACAATTGAAAATGTATCCGCAATCTCATATTGCGAAGAAACATATCCTGAAATGACGGATGAGTTCAAAAACATTTTAGACGAAATGTATGTTACATTTTGTAAGAAACAACGAAACTACGGACCTGGTAACATTTCGGTAGGAACGGCACTTCAAACCAAAGAAGATGTTAAGTTATCATTAAGTGGATTATGGTTCAGAAAAAATGATAAAATCCAAAGATTAAAACAATTAGTAGTATTAGGTCAGCCAGATGAGGTAGGGGAATCGATTGAAGATACCTATCAAGACCTTGCAGTTTATTCGGTTATCTCACAATTGGTGACTAGAAACAAATGGGCAAAATAATTTGGAAAATCCAAAAAAACTTCGTATATTTGTGTAACAAAAGACGAAAAGGTTATATTTAGATATAGGTAAGTATCGATATAAAACCTTAAAACTTAAACAATTTTTATAAACTTTAAAACAAAAAAGCAATGGACATTTCATTAGCACTAAAGAGATTTAGCTCTCTTCAAAACAACACAAAAAAGTCGGATTCAATCTGGAAACCGGCAAACGGAAAATCTCAAATCCGTTTAGTACCTTACAAATTCAACAAAGATAATCCTTTTATTGAATTGTATTTTCACTACAATATTAACAACAAAACTTATTTATCTCCAATGTCATTTGGTAGACCTGACCCAATCGTAGAGTTTGCAGAAAAACTTAAGCGTACAGGTGATACGGATGATTGGAAAGCAGGTAAGAAAATGGAGCCAAAATTGAGAACATTTGCACCAGTTATCGTTCGTGGTAAGGAAAATGAAGGTGTTAAATTTTGGGGATTTGGTAAGACTGTTTATCAGGACATCTTAGGATACATCGCTGACCCGGATTACGGAGATATTACTGACCCAATTACTGGTAGAGATATCGTATTAGAAGTAGTATCAGCTGAAGAATCAAATGCGGCATATCCAACAACTACAATCAGAGTTAAGCCGGCAACTTCTAAAATCTTAGATGATGCGGCACAGGTTCAACAATTGTTAGATGGACAAAAAGAAATTACTGAATTATATCAGGAATTATCTTATGATGAATTAAAAGGTGTATTAGAAAATTGGTTAAACCCATCAGCACCAGCTAACGGAGCAGGTAACCCTGTAAATGAGGCACTGGAAGCACCAAAACCAACACCATCACAACCATCGGCAGATTTGGGTGGTACATCTGAAATCGGTGACTTACCTTGGGAAACCCCGGCTCCAAAAGCAGAAGCTCCTAAAGCAGCAGCACCAAAAGATGATGTAGCATCGGCATTCGATGATTTATTCAACAACTAAAATTAAAAAGTTACAATGGCAAAAAGAGAAGAAGATTTAGCAGGTTTACTTGCCGATTCTCTAAACAAACAAAATAAGGATGGTAAGATTGCATACTTCCTGACAGATGAAGGAGGCGATGCCCCTACAAATGTTAAAGATTGGTTATCTACGGGTAACGCAATGTTGGATGTAGCAATATCAAACCGACCTTATGGTGGATTGCCAGTAGGACGTATTAGTGAGATTACGGGTTTAGAGCAAAGTGGAAAATCTTTGCTCTCCGCCCATCTCCTTGCTGAAACACAACGAAAAGGTGGTGTTGCAGTATTGATTGATACCGAAACCGCAGTTAGTAGAGAATTTTTAGAAGCAATTGGAGTAGATATCTCAAAACTCCTATATGTTTCAGTTGATACTGTTGAAGGTATTTTCGAAGCATGTGAAACAATTATTGAGCAAGTTCGTAAAGGTGATAAGGATAGATTAGTTACAATCGTAGTCGATTCAGTAGCAGCCGCATCAACTAAAAAAGAGTTGGAAGCTGATTATGATAAAGATGGTTACGCAACTGATAAAGCAATTATCATCAGTAAGGCAATGAGAAAGATTACCAATATGATTGGTAGACAATCCATCGCTTTAATCTTCACAAACCAATTAAGACAAAAGATGAACGCAATGTTTGGTGACCCTTGGACAACATCGGGTGGCAAAGCATTAGCATTCCATGCTTCTGTTAGAGTTCGTTTGAAGAATATGGGACAACTTAAAGCCGGAGATAAAATCGTAGGTATTAAAGTTCGTTGCCAGGTTATTAAGAATCGTATGGGACCACCATTACGACACGCAGATTTCGATATCTTCTTTGATAGAGGTATTGATAACTACGGAGGTTGGTTATCGGTTATGAAAGATGGTAAATTAGTAAAGCAAGCAGGTGCTTGGTACGAATATACTGATATCGATACCGGAGAGATTATGAAGTTTCAATCCAAAGATTTCGCAAAAATGCTAGAAAACGAAGAATTGAAAGACCAAATCTATCGTAGGATTTGTGAAGCAACTATATTACAATACAAAACATCAGCATCAGAGGAAGTTGAAATAACAACGGATGAAGGCAATGAGTCAGATTAACAAAAAGTATTTAGATATACTAAAACAAATAGATGAGGAGCACAAAGGTTTTGGCGATTTACATCGTAATTCAAAAACTTTAGTAATCGATGGATTAAACACATTCATTCGTTCCTGGTCAACTGCACCGAATCTTAATGATAATGGTGACCACATTGGAGGAATAGTCGGTACTTTAAAAAGTATCGGCTACGCCATCCGTACATTAAACCCTACAAGAGTAATCGTAGTATTCGATGGTAAAGGGGGTTCGCAAAGTAGAAAGGATATATATTCGGGATACAAATCCGAAAGAGGTAAGAACAAAATCAAAATGAGATTGAATCGTGCCGCTTCGGTTGAAATGAATCCTGAAGAAGAAAGCGCATCTATGAAACGCCAAATGGTTGGATTGGGTGAGTTACTTTCAGCTCTACCCGTTTCCATTATGATTTACGATGGAATTGAAGCAGATGATGTTATCGCATACATCGCTACTCAATTAAAGCAGGAAAATGAAAAGGTTATTATAATGAGTACCGATAAGGACTTCTTACAATTGGTAAACAAAGATGTGAGTGTATATTCACCATCTAAAAAGAAAGTTTACAATATTGATGAAGTTGTAGAAGAATTCGGAATCCATCCACATAACTTTATCAATTTCAGAATGATTGATGGTGATAAATCCGATAATGTAGAGGGTATTGCAGGTTTGGGATTAAAAACGATTATTAAATCATTTCCAATATTAGCAGAAGAGGAAGTACAAACTACTGAATCTTTATTAGAGTATATCAAAGAGCAACCAAAGAAAACAAAAGCTCATTTATTATTCGAAAATAATTTGGAAATATTAAAAAGAAATCGTCAATTGATGCAATTATCCGAACCAACATTTAGTGGTAATCTTCGTATGAAAATTATGGATAGATACAATGAACCAACGGATAAATTCAGTAAGCAAGAATTTTTAAAAATCGGATTGAAAACACGAGTTTTGGATTCATTTCCAAATGTTACTGATTGGTTACAATCTACATTTTCTCATATAGCAAAATTTTAAAATGATTACGAAAACAAATCAAAGATTGTGGATTTTTGGTGATAGTTTTGCAAATGTAAGAAATGGTGAAAAGTCTTGGCAAATACTATTAAAAAATAGATTTGTAGGAAATGATATAATTTGTTCAGCCAGAGGCGGTAGGGATATCCAAACTATTATTGATATATTTTTACAATCTTTGCATTTAATAAATGATGATGATTTTGTAATAATGATATTACCAACTACTGCTAGAGTTAGATATGCGGTATCTAACCCGAGATGTTTAATGGATATGGGTAATGAATTAAATAATTTGGAATTAACAAAATCACTTATGGATGGATTTACTGCATACCATGCACATAATCCACATCATAAGAATATTAAAAATGAATTATTATATCCATTTAATAAAATTGATGATAAGTTTATTGAAGATTTTGATGAACATAATTATGCTAGAGAAATTCTATTTGAGAATGCAGAACTTAATCGAATTCTAAGTAAACAATCCAAATTTAGTTACAATCAAACATCTGTTTTAATAAATACTTCAGATGCTATGTTAGAAAGCTGGAATACTCAATTTTATTCATTTTCAAAAGCATTTAAATTTGAAATGATGTTTTATAGTTGGTCTAATGATTTTGAAATTTTTGATAAAAGCGTTGTTATATCAGATAATCAAATTGGAAAACTACAAACTCAACATGAGTTGTATATAGAAAGTGATAATCAATTTGGAGAATATGGCGACCATCATTGGAGCGATGATGGTAATATAAAATTTAGTGAATATATTATAAACAATAATCCAAAATATTTTAATTAATTTGTTAAATATTAAAATATTTCGTATATTTGTAAAAACAAAAAAACAAAGTTATGGCAGAAAGATTAGCAAAACCTTTAGGAGATAGAGTTCTTCTATCAGAATTAGAACCGGAAGTTACACAAACGGCTGGTGGTATTATCATTCCCGATTCAGTTCGAAGTGAAGATATCAAAAGAGCAAAAGTAGAATCAGTAGGACCTGGCATTTACACACAAAGTGGAACATTAATTCCAATGAGTGTTGAAGTAGGCGATGAAGTGATTCTTCCACCATATCACCAAGGACAAGAAATTAAAGTAGGTGGTAACAAATACATCTTATTAAGAGAATCAGAAATCTTAATGGTAGTAAAATAATTTTTAAATTAAACATGGACAAAAAGTATGAAGTGTATTAAAGTAGTAAAAGAAACAAAAGACAACAAACTAGGTACAATCCGTAGAGTAACAGATTCGGAAGCAGATACAAAAGTAAGTACCAAAGTATGGGCATTCTGTCCAAAATCAGAATGGAAAGCAGCAACTCGTAAACCAAAGAACGACCAAGCTACCGACCAAGCAACCGACCAAGTAGAAAAGGTTAAATCTAAAAAACAATTAAGAAAACAAACAGCTGAAGCATAATGGAAGCAATAGATACGTTAGTAAAATATGGACAATCGTATCAATCTAAAGTTGTTGCTTCTCTTATAACGGATGTTAAGTTTCTTGAACAGGTAACTGAAATCACTAAACCGGCATTTTTTGAATCACAAGCAAACCAATGGATTGTAGATGAAGTACAAAATTACTTCAACGAATTCCGTGCAGTTCCTACAATGGAAGTGTTCAAAATTAAAGTTGGAAGTATTGAAGATAAGGCATTAAAGCAAACAGTAGTTGACCAATTAAAAAATGTTTATCTTCAAATTGAATCAAATGATTTACCTTATGTAAAGAAAGAATACCTTACATTCGCTAAAAATCAGAAAGTTAAAGATGCTCTTCTAAAATCCGTAGACCTTCTTAAAGCAGGTAACTACGATAAGATTATAGATACAATGATGGCAGCATCCAAAGTGGGTGTAGAAAATGATTTAGGTTTGGATTACATTGATGAGTTTGAACTTATTATGGAAGATGTTAAACGTAATTCAGTATCCACAGGATGGGAAGTCATTGATGAATTAATGGATGGTGGATTAGGACCGGGTGAATTAGGTGTTGTGATGGCTCCATCTGGTATTGGTAAAAGTTGGTTCTTATCAAAAATAGCTTGTTCGGCATTACAAAGAGGTAAAAATGTTTTACATTATTCATTGGAGTTATCCGAAAGTTATGTAGGGCAAAGATATACTACGATTTTGACTGGAATCCAAACATCGGAACATAAAGAACGAAAAGATGAGATTATCAGAAAGATTAAAGGTACGCCGGGCAGAGTTCGTATTAAATACTATCCACCACAGTTCGCAACTTCTAAAACTCTTGCAGCTCATATTGAAAAGTTAAAACAAATTGGATTTCCTCCAGATTTAATCATCATTGATTACGCTGATTTATTAAAAAGTGGTAGTGGTAGAGATGGATTATATGCTGAATTGGGTGGAATCTATGAGGAGTTAAGAGGTTTAAGTGGTGAGCATCAAATTCCAATTTGGACAGCAACTCAAACAAATAGAGCAGCAATTGAGCATGAGGTTATCCAAGCAGATTCGGTTGGAGATTCATATAAGAAAGTTCAAACTGCTGACTTCATTATGAGTGTGAGTAGAAAAACAAAGGATAAGTTATCAAACACAGGTCGTATTCACATCGTTAAAAATCGATTTGGACCTGATGGAATGACTTTTCCAGCTAAGATTGATACATTCCATGGGGTGATGGATGTATTTGCAGCAACATCGCAAGATGGTATGAATGCAACCAAAGACTCTAAAAACGGAGAGAATTTAGAGAAGAAATTATTACACAAAAAGTATGTTGAAAATATGGGATAATTGTATAAAATTTTCTAAAGAAAAACGGAAATTTATAAATTCGGAAGATAGTTATACCTACACTTCAAACATAAACAAATTAAAAATATGAGCAAATTATTTACGGAAAGAGTTCCCTTTAAACCCTTTGAATATCCGGATTATTACAATGAGGGTTGGTTGAAACAAATGCAGGCATTTTGGTTACATACCGAAATACCAATGCAAGGTGATGTAAAAGATTGGAATGAAAATTTGACAAAAGAAGAAAAACATTTAGTTGGTAATATTCTTTTAGGATTTGCTCAAACTGAATGTGCCGTTTCTGATTATTGGACTGGTATGGTTACCAAATGGTTTCCAAAGCATGAGATTAGACAAATGGCAATGGCATTTGGTTCACAAGAAACAATTCACTCAATTGCGTATTCATATTTAAATGAAACATTGGGGTTAGATGACTTCGAAGGATTCTTACATGATGAAGCAATGAAAGAGAGATTTGAATTATTGACAAATACAACGGCTGATTGGACTCCAAAAGATTTGGATACAAATCCAATTGCTAGAAAAGAAGTAGCCCGTTCACTTGCTATATTTTCGGCATTTGCTGAGGGAGTTGCATTGTATTCTTCATTCGCAGTTCTTTACTCATTCCAAATGAGAAACCTTTTAAAAGGAATCGGACAACAAATGAAGTGGAGTGTAAGAGATGAATCTCTACATTCAAAGATGGGAGTACAATTATTCAGACATATGTGTGAAGAGTTTCCTGAATTGTTAGAAGAAGCTAAAGCTGATATCTACAAAGCAGCTGAAATCATTAGAGATTTAGAACACAAATTCATTGATAAGATTTTTGAAATGGGTGATTTAGAAAATCTTAAAAAAGATGACCTAAAAGAATTTATTACAAAGAGAGTTAATGAAAAGTTAGCAGAATTGGGTTACAATCCAATACCAGGAGGAGATGATTACTTTGAATTTGATGAAGTAAAAGCATCTGAATTGGATTGGTTCTATCATCTTACAGGAGGAGTTACACACACCGATTTCTTTGCAATGAGACCAACGGATTACTCAAAAGCAGGAGAAGGTGAAAATTGGGATGATATATTTTAAATTATAATTTATGAAAAATTTCGGAGAAGAATACGGATGGGAAGTCGATGTTGATTTCCCATCGTGGGGAAATAATGAGATATATGTAAAAACTATATCGAAAACTTATTTACAAGCTGGCGAAAAGCCAAAAGATGCATATTGGAGAGTTGCTACGGCAGTTGCTAAGAGATTGGATAAACCACAATTAGCAACAAAATTCTTTGATTACATTTGGAAGGGATGGCTGTGTTTAGCAACGCCTGTATTATCAAACACAGGTACTGATAGAGGTTTACCAATCTCTTGCTTCGGTATCGATGTAGGTGATAGTGTTTATGAAATTGGTTCTAAGAACTTAGAATTGATGTTGTTAGCAAAGCATGGTGGTGGTGTTGGTATTGGAATCAATATGATACGACCTGCTGGTTCTAAAATCACCGGCAATGGAACGAGTGATGGTATTGTACCATTTGCTAAAATCTACGATTCTACGATACTTGCAACTAATCAGGGTAGTGTTCGTAGAGGAGCAGCATCGGTAAACATTAAAATTGAACATAAGGATTTCGAAGATTTTTTAGAAATCAGAGAACCTAAAGGTGATGTGAATCGCCAATCATTAAACTTACATCAATGTGTTGTAGTTAGTGATAGATTTATGAAGAAAGTTGAAGAAGGTGATTCGGAAGCTCGTAGAAAGTGGGGTAAGCTACTTCAGAAGCGTAAAGCAACGGGTGAACCTTATATTATGTACAAAGGCAATGTTAACAAACAAAACCCTGAAATGTACAAAAAGAATGGATTAAAAGTTCATATGACTAACATTTGTTCTGAAATCGTTCTACATACCGATGAGCAACATTCATTTGTTTGTTGTTTAAGTTCTTTAAATTTAGCAAAATACGATGAATGGAAAGATACGGATTTAGTTTATACATCAACAATCTTTTTAGATGGGGTGTTAGAAGAGTTTATCCAA
>JACCDQ011369010.1_pt1 | contig 139796 bp, 112 predicted proteins | sample 7446031 | NCBI WGS metagenome assembly JACCDQ01 (sample SAMN15323442, study PRJNA562643) | freshwater metagenome | isolation source: river surface water | place: USA:Blue River Watershed | collected 2017-08-17
ATATTTTTAACAAATCTGAAGATGCCGGCTACTCAGAGTTGTTAAACTCTGATATGCAATATATAAATAGTATTGATGAATATAGAGATAGTATTATGAAAATATTACGAAGAGATGAAGAAACAGGTAGTAATTTAGAGATAGATGAATTATCGTTAGAAAAGATTAAATTTATTATGAACTACTTTGATATTATCTATAGACTATATAAAGACAGCCCAGCCGGTATCTTAAAGGAATATGTTGAATTCAGAAAATATAAAAAAACATAAATAATTTTATAGAAAAAAATGTTAAAATAGTTAACAAAAAAATAGAAGATGTTGAAAATATAGAAGATAGTAAAATTATTTTTGCTAATAAATACTTAGGAGGAAGTGTGTTAACTACAGGATGCTGTCAAGAAGAAATATATTATCTTACACACCCAGAACTATTTGTAGCTATGGTTTTGTTTGGCTATGAAGTTGAAGACAACGAGTATAGTTGTGTTGAAATTATTAATTGTATAAGATATTCTAATTATTCTAACTATGGTTTTAACACTAAATTTAAAAAAACAGATAAATACACAATAGTCAAATCTTTTGTAGAAATTGATGCTTATAGATTTAATCGAAATAATACACATTTACAATATCAAAAAAAATATATAAACAGAGAAATTAATAAATGTATTGCTGGATTCTTTAATTCGTCTAAAGAAATTATAACTACCGGAAACTGGGGATGCGGAGCGTTCGGTGGGGACGCAGAGCTGAAGTTTTTGATTCAACTTTTTGTAGCTATCTTATATGATAAACAATTGATATATTGCACAAATGATATAGAAATTCTGAATAGATTAAAACAAAAAAATATATTCTATAAAGATATGTTATATGCAAAAGATTTAAAAGAGCTAAAACAAATTATATACAGATTCAAAGAATAGTTTATAGATTTTCTTAAGACTTTATTAGAAATTATACAAGCTGAATCCCATTGAACTATTTTTTTAAAAAAGTTTATAGATTTTCTTAAGACTTTTATCAAAAATTATACAAGCTGAATCCCATTGAACTATTTTTTTAAAAAAGTTTATAGATTTTCTTAAGACTTTTATCAGAAATTATACAGGCTGAATCTCATTGAACTGTTTTTTAAAGAAGTTTACATATTGTCTAAAGATAAATTGATATATTGTCTAAAGATAAATTAGCAAGTATAATCACGGGCGTGTTAAGCCGGGTAGACAACCCCCGCTTTGATTTGTTAAAATATTACATTTACATATTTTTTCTAAAGACTAAACAAGTTATGATTAAATAGTGTCGCGGTTGAATAGTTAGCCCCGCTAAGTTAAACTAATAGCTTAACTCTCATCTTATCTATTATCTAAAGACGCTACGCTCAACGACAGATGATTAAAGACAATATAAAATCCGATTAAGTATAACTTTTACTTCTTTTAATTTATCTAAAGACAATATAAAATCCGATTGGGTATAACTTTTACTTTTTTGAATAAAATGTCTAAAGATATTATAGTAGAATATGACTTTTACTTCTTTTAATTTATATAGATAAGCTACGTTCAGCGATATCATCCATGTTGATAATATGAAAAAAAATATAGCTTTATTTTATTTAAAGACAATATAGCATTATAAAGTTTTGCATATAAAATATGAAATATTATATACCAGTTGAAATCGTTAGATTCAATCTATTAAATAAACTATTAATATAATGTTATCTATTTAGACTTAGAATTTATTTCTTTAAGAATAGTTTTAATCTCATTCATGTCTTTTTCTAAATGTTCAAATCTCTTATCTACTTGTTCAAATCTCTTATCTACTTGTTCAAATCTCTTATCTGTTCTATCTACAGACCATCCGATAATACCTACAAGTAATGCTACTGATCCGAATAATACTTTATTTTGCATATCAGATTGAGTTTTAATTATGTCTTTAGAATTATTAATATATAAATCTACATATTCTTTAGTTGAATAAATTGGTCTATTAATAGAAGATATTTTACGAATAATTTGACGAATCATGGTGTTTAAATTCAATTTTTTTAAATTAAAGTTTCTTAGTATACTACGATTCAAATTTTTAATTCTCTGAAGTTTAAAAAATAGAACATGTCATATAATAAGTATATACTATGATATTACTTTAAATATGTCTTATAATGTTTATATTATTTAAGAAAACATATTAAACAAAAGATATTATATAAGTATAATGCTCTTGTAGCTCAGTCGGTAGAGCGTGGTGCTTATAACGCCAAGGCCGCGGGTTCAAGCCCCGTCAGGAGCATATTTTTTTTTAACTAATATTAAATAGATTATATCAAATATTTAGTCATAATAAATGTTTTACCAAGTAATATTTATTTTTTGCCCATTCTTAAGAATTTCTGCAGTAGTTTTGTCTTCTCTTACAAAAATCCAATCGCCATTATCAGTAAGTGCAGAATATGAACATGGTTCTGAAGAACTAGCTACTGTTTTAGCAAACCCATCTGTACTTATTAAAGATATTTGATATTTATTTACAACAAGACTTTTTGCTTTTTTCTCAGACGATACTGACAGGGTTGACGACGGATACCAAGAACCGTCAGACTGCTTATTGTAAATTATAAACCATAAACCTGCATTCCACGTAAGCATATATTTATTATTAGGAGATAAGATACTATAACTAGTATTATTTTCAGCCCTTTCTTCGTTTTTTAAGAATATATTATGTTTGACTATAGAAGGACAATCATGTGTATTACATAATTGTATATTCATTAATATATTTTTGTCTTCTAATTCAACACCTCCGAATTTAGCAGGTGTATAGGTTCTAGTTCGGCTTTGAGTTCCGTTTCCGCATGGTTTATTACATTCCGACCATTCACTCCACTCTGAATGATATCCATTTACAGGGCAAACGTGATTATTACATATTTGTTCTTCTAATATTTTATTTTTTTCGTCTAAAGATAAATCAACACCTCCAAACTTAGCCGGTGTATAGACGCGTGTTCTGCTTTTAATTCCGCCTCCGCATTCTTTATTACATTCCGACCATTCACTCCACTCTGAATGATAACCGTTTTCCGGACATTCATGATTATTGCATATCTGCTCTTCTGATATATTATTTCTTTCGTCTAAAGATAAATCAACACCTCCAAATTTAGCCGGTGTGTAAGTACGAGTTCTGCTTTTAATTCCACCGCCGCATTCTTTACTACATAATGACCAATCGCTCCATTCAGAATGATAACCGTTTTCAGGACATTCATGATTATTGCATATCTGCTCTTCTGATATATTATTTCTTTCGTCTAAAGATAAATCAATACCGCCGTTTAAAGCCTGTGTGTAGCTACGAGTTCTGCTTTTAATACCACCTCCACATTCTTTACTACATGCTGTCCAATCGCTCCATTCAGAATGATAACCGTTTTTAGAGTGTTTTGATATATTCACAGTGTCCTGACTAGTATATATTATCTCTGTTTCTTCTTGTTTGAAGAAAAGTATATATATGATATATCCTATAATTGCTATAGTTATCGCATTTTTATATTTTTTAAACATATTTATGTATTATAGTCAATAAAAAAAATATAAATAGTTAATTTACACATCATAACAATTTAAGTATTGATATAGATTATTCATTAGTTGAGTGTATAAATTAAATTTATCTTTATAATTTTCACAAATTAATAATTTTTTTATATATAATTTATTCCCCCTGTTTCTTACAGATTCTCCAAATTTATATCTTAAATACTTTGCTAAGTTTTTTTTAATATCAAATCTATTAGTATTTCCTTCAGTTTCGTTTGTCATTTTTTTAGAATCTAGAACTATAATATGATTGCATTTCTCTGTAGAATAATTATTTTTATAGTTTAGAATTTTATAATATTTAGAATAAGCATGATGAGCTTCTAAATTATTGCTTAGAATAATTTTAATCTCTATTTCAATTTCAGATACAAACATAAATGAGTGCTTAATTATTGTTTCTTTAGACTCAATAATAATGTTATGCATCTTTATCTTCTGTATAAAGACGCTCCGCTCAATAGCGTAGCTGTGTTGAAAAAATAACAAAATCAATTTTTTTACAATAAATCTAATCTAGAAAAATCTATATCTGTTAATAATTTTGTCTATATCTAAGTTTAGTTTTTTAGCTTTATTCATCATATCTAATAGTTCTTCCTTGTTTAGATTGATATAAACTTCTTCAATATGTTTCATTTCAAATATGTTAACACTGTCATTCTTATATTTTAGCTCGGTTTCTTTAATAATAATTTTAGCTATCTCGTGCGTTAATTCTTTTCTAATATATACAATTTTTCTATCAAATATACCGCTGTTTAATTTCTCCTTAATCCATTCAATATTGTCTATAGACCAGTTATCAACATTTCCCATATTGTTCATGTCTATTGTCTTATTATATAATCAAAAAAAAAATAAAATCAATTTTTTTATAGATAGTATGCAAAATATAAAATTATCTACGAGAGCTTAATCTATTAAAAACATTCATGACATTATGAGCTTGAATTTCTAAAGAATTATAAAATTCAGGATAATTTTTTTTTAATTGACTAGATGGTCTGAAGTCTTCAGATAAATTAAAATGTTCATATTTTTTACTTTTACTAAGAAAATCTAAAAGTATAGAATCTACATGTAGAGCTTTTGCATGTTTAAATAATAAGTCTGTACGCCCAAACGCATTATTATCATGAGTAATTACAATCTTATCTTTATTCAAAATAGTAGTTGCTAGGATATTGCTAATTGTAGATTCGTCTACTTTAAATTTAGATTCAACGTGATGACAATTCCAATTATGGTCAGGATGCGTAAGTGGTGTCATTTCTACCATCTTAGTGTATTTTTCTCCATTTTCATTCGTTTTTTCAATATAATTAATAACTGAACAGTTTTTATTATGGTCTTCAATAATTTCATTTACTTTATTTTCTATATTCTTATCAAAAATTTCAACATAATCCATTAAGTCATGGCTTTCTTCATTCATCTGATTTAAAATTAATCTTTGAATGCAGTTTGTAGATTTTTTATTTAATAATTCTTCAAAAGTCATAGCAATAGTTTCAGCGTCTTTGAGTTTAGATTCGGGGATAGTTATGTTAATATTGTTAATATTGTTGTTAATATTTTGATTTTCAATGATATTTTGAGTGTCAATTTTTTGCATAGCTAATTTATTTTTTTTAGGACATAATTCAATCATACATGTTTTTAAATGCTTAGACAAAGCTCCGTTATTTTTAAATATCTGTAAACATTTATAACATGCTTTATTCATATTGCATCTTTCTAAATGAGCATCGGTATTTAAATGTTTTCTGAAATTGTTTAGAAATTTAGTTGATAGATTGCATGAAGTACAGGAGTACATACCTATTTATATTTTATATATTCTTATGTGTTAAATAGATATTTTAAATGTAGTCCATAGTAGTACAACCAGAGCTTCGCTTCTTGTCGCTTCCGGTCGCTTAATTTTTTTCATAAAAATTAGCCATCAAAATAGTTCTTATTGTAAAAAAAAATAAAACTATGTATTGTTGAAATTGCGTGTAGTCCATGATAGTCTGCGTTAGTACATTAAACTAGTCGCTTATTGTCGCTTACAACAAATAATATACATATAAAAAATCTAAATATATTAACATTTCTTCATAGTTATGCGTATTTTGTGCACTAAATACAAAATATATAATATGGGGGGGGGGGGTACTCTCTGACAAAATGTTGCTACATATATAGTCTGTTTTTTCTTCAGTTATAAATTAAATTGCAAAAGTATCATATGTAAAATATGCTTAACTCTTATTAATATTAGTAGAATATAGAAAATATAACCATTGTAATGAAAGTAATACGTTTGATATATATATTTTCTATATACTTACTTTACTAATTTTTTTTGATAACTATTTTATAATTCTTTCAATTCTTTATCTAAAATCTCATATCTTTCTATCAATTTCTGAACAGCCCCATAAAGCACGGCTATGATTTGGTCTTTATTTAGAGTCTTTAAATTTTTAATGTCAAACATATCTCCAAGTTCTACAACTGCTTTCGGCATTACTTCTTCAACCTCCTGAGCAATCCACCCCAGCTGACTTTTATCTACCTCTCCTGTTTTCTCTAAGAATTCGTCTTTCCACTTATAATGTTTCAAATCCAAACTATCAACAATTTCTAAGCATCTGTCTAAGTCAGCATCAACTATATTTTCTTTAAGTCTAGAGTCCGATTGTACAGTCCAAGCAGAAGTAGTTGGTTTATATGCAGAGTTAGAATGTATAGCTAGAAGTGGTTGAATCTCTGCATTCGGACTTGAGAACGTATTTCCCGAATAACTGTTAGTAATGAATCCTCCTTTTCTATTTAAATTAAATGTATTTGATATATTAGCTGTTGGGTGTCTTATGTCATATCTAATTACATTATTAGAGTTAGCTAGCTTCGGTAGTGTTGTAATTATACCCCAGTAGTCAGCATTTGCTTCTCTGACTATAAATATAAAGTTGTCTGATAGCGGAGAGAACGCAACGTCATTTACCATAATATTACTAGTAGATAAAGAAACTGAATTCCATGTTAAGCCGTTAGAACTATAAACAGCAGGGTTTGTTTTAGGTATAATATCGCACGCTATGAATATATCAAAAGCTGTAATATATCTAACATTAGTAAAGCTTCTAGTTCCGGCTGAGAATGTAGTAGTAGAAGAATTCCAAGCAATCCCATCATCGCTATAAATTATTAATCCCGAACTGCTAACACCAACTGCTCGTTTATGATGTCCTCTAATTATTCTTTCGTCGAATTTCCAAACACTAGCAGAAGGCAGAGAAATTGTAGTAAATGTATTTAAGTCTCTAGAAACATAAATAGAGTTGGTATTATTTTTTGGTACAAAAATATGATTACCATTGCACATAAATATCTGCCCGATAGTTATTGAAGTTGGTAGGGTAAATGAAGTTATTAGATTACCTGCCTGTCCTGCTGCAGATACAAAGTAAGTATTTAACACATTTGAAGAATCAAAACAGGCTAAAATGCATTTCATAGTATGACTATAAAATACAGCAGATATTGGACTAGCTACTATTTGTTCAACTGCGCCTATACCACTCAGAGCCTGAATATACGGTGCATTTTTTGCTATAACTGTTGTATCAGTATAAGGTATGTCGCATATAGAATTAATTTGATTTAATCTACTTAGAGTAGTAGAAAACATAGTAGAGTTAAAATTCCACACATACCCGTCTTTAGACATAAATAATTGTTTATCATTTACTAACGGAGCTCTATTTTTTATAGCTAAGAAATTTTGCATAGATTTATTCCAAGTTAAATCCCATTTAACTTCATAGGGTAAAATTATATTTATCATATCAAAAGTTAAAGAAAGAAAAGGCATGTTTGTACTGTCTAAAGCAATAACGACTTTATCTGTAGTCTGACAATAAGTAAGAGGCGATACTGCAGATAATGTATAACCTCTTCTGTACCATCTTATACCGTCTGAACTTACAGCGAGCCCCGCAGCACACGTAGCTATAAACATATTCCATTGTGAAACCCATATAACATTATAGTAATTAAGTGTGTTTATAGTACTATCTACATTTACAGATTGAATCCATGTAATACCATCATTACTATACATAATACCCGCAGTTGCCCCTCCTACAGATACAAATCTAGACAATTGTTGTGAATAATCAAAATCAAAGACAGATGATGGTGTCGTTCTTAATGTCCATGTTGTACCGTTTGTACTAGTAGCTATCTTATTTGTCCCTCCGTTAGCTCCTGCAACGAATATAGATAAAGAAGGTACCCATCTGACTATTGCCCATGTTGATACAACATCTATATTTCTACTAACCCAGTTAATACCATCCGTACTAGTCATAGTTCTCGTTGCAGTTCCTGAGAATGCAATAGCAACAAATAAATTTAAATCTGCACTCCAACATACAGATTGCCATGCTGATGTTTCATCTGAAGACAAGCCAGTAGTCCAGTTTACACCATCAAAGCTCCTAGCTACTTTTTTACTTCCAGTAGTAGCTACTGCTACAAATAAGTTAAGCTCCGGACTCCAGCATACAGATTTCCATAGATTATTTGTAACATCGTTAAAAGCAGGTAGCCAATTATTTCCGTCGAAACTATACATTATAATTGGTTGTTTTACCGCAACAAATATAGATAGTTCCGGAGCCCATATTATTTTAACAAATGTTTTACTTTCTGTGTTATAATCACTTGCAGTTCTAGTTATTACTGTGTTAGTCGAAAGATAATTATATAATGTATATATAGGCGGTAGACAGTCCATCACGGCTAATTTAGTTGTAGAAGCCCAAGAAGTAATTACCAACCTATCTAATGTGTCTGAATACGCAATTCCCATCCAGCTAGCGGAGGTATCGACTCCTATATAAGATGTCCAATTTATACCATTAAAGCTCACGGCAAAACTAGCAGTTGTTGAATTTCTACAAGTAGCCACAAACACACCCTGTCTTTTAATCCAAATTAGACCTTCCCAGTTATTATTAGAAACTGTACCAATAGGGTTTAAAGTCCAGTTAATACCGTCCGAACTCATAATAGAACCAAAATTAATACCAACTGCTACAAATATTCCTAATTCTTTACTCCATCTTACTTTTTGAATTTGATACGTAGAAAGTCTCGTAGCTGTCCAATTAATTGCATTAGAACTATATGCTATATTGTTTCCTGTTGAACCATTAGATACTGCTACAAATATACCTAAATCTGGACTCCAGCATATAGATATCCAGTTTCCAGATACTGGATTAGATTGTAAGATCCAATTTATACCGTCTGAACTTGTAGAAACTCTTGACGTTTGAGAAATTGCTACGAATATATTTAATTCGGGGCTCCAGCATACAGATGTCCAAGATTGCGCATTGTCACCAGAAGAAGTAAGTGTCCAACTTATACCATTATAACTGTATGCAAATTTGTTTCCAGTTCCGCTATAAGCAATTGCCACAAATATACCTAGTTCTTTACTCCAACATATATCTTGCCATGTCATAGAACTGCTTAAATTATTATTTACTGTCCAGTTAATCCCATCTATACTTGTAGCTAACCCATTAGTTCCCGATTGACTAACAGATACAAATAAATTTAATTCATCACTCCTACAAACACTCATCCACATACCAGTTGATAAATTATTGGATGGATATGATAAATTTAAAGCAAACTGACCGGCTGATGATTGGTTAGGTATAACATTTACAGTAGGTAGTTGTTTATCTTCTAATGCCATAACTCTATTTGTACCATTAGAAGATAAACAAATGGCTCTGTTTAGAGAATTAGAATAAGTTAATGATGACCAGCTGTTTGTATCATTTAAACTACTTTGTTTGTACCAATTTATACCATCAAAACTTACTATAATTCTATCAGTACCTGCAGAACCGCAAGCTATTAACATATTTAGCCCGCTAGCATAAATAATATCTATATATGCATTAGTATCTGTAACGGACGTAGCACCGCTAGATTTCCAGTTAATTCCGTTTGAACTAGTCATAATTCTATTAGTACCTGTGTTAGCAACTACTACAAATAAAGATAACTGTTGACTCCAGCAAACACTGGTCCACGAATTAGCCTCTACTGCAGAGGTTCTAGCAGTCCAAGTTATACCGTCTGTACTTGTCATAACCCTATTAGTTCCTGCGCTAGCAACTGCTACAAATAAAGTCAACTCTGAACTCCAGCAAACATCAATCCATGAATTAGCCTCTACTGCAGAGGTTCTAGCAGTCCAAGTTATACCGTCTGTACTTGTCATAACCCTATTAGTTCCTGCGCTAGCAACTGCTACAAACAAAGTCAACTCTGAACTCCAGCATATATTTTCCCAATTATTTGTATTAGAAGAAGGCGTCCGAACAGTCCATGTTATACCATCTGAACTAGTCATTAATCTAGTAGTTCCTGCGCTAGCAACTGCTACAAATAGATTTAATTCCGGACTCCAACATATGCTTCTCCATGTTGAGGCATCTGGGTTTGCGGCTCTTAATGTCCAATTAAACCCGTCAGAACTAGTAGCTATTTTATTAGTACCCGTATTAGCAACTGCTACAAACAAATTTAAAGAAGCCGACCAGCATGAAGATGACCAAGAATTAGAATCCATATTAATAGTTGCAGTTGTCATCACTAATTTTTCATAATTATCTATATGCGAAAAATAACTAGCACCTGCACTTCCGACAACTACTAATTTACCAGAAGAAGGAGAGTAGTCGAAAGAAGATATATATTGATTTGACTTGGCGGCATATGCTTTCCAAACAATTCCATCTGTACTGAAATACAATAAATTTGAAGTTGTTGAAGAAATAGAAGCCATAAACATATTTTTACTTTCTATCCACTTTACCATAGAAAATGCAACAGATACGTTAGCAATTAAATTAAAAGTAGTCCCGTTTATACTTGTCATGATTCCGGAGCTACCAACAGCAACAAACATAGTAAGCTGAGGACTCCAACATATAGTATTCCATGCGACCGTTTCACTAGCAGAAGCTCTAGCTGTCCAAGTTATACCATCAGGACTAGTCATTACTCTGTTTGTCCCACTATTAGCCACGGCTACGAATAAAGACAAAGAAGAACTCCAACATACACTTCTCCATGAGTTTGCCTCAGTAGCCGACGCTCTTAATGTCCAATTAATTCCGTCCGGACTAGTAGCAACACGATTAGTGCCCGCGAATGCCACAGCTACAAATAAGTTTAACTCCGGACTCCAACAAACGCCTCTCCAACTATTTGCGTCAATAAGAGTCGTATTGTTTGCAGCATTCCAGTTAACTCCGTTAGAACTATAAGCAAATGCACCAATACCCCCGCTAGAAACAGCAACCAATCTAGTTAATTGCGGACTCCAGCATATATTATTCCAAGTATTAAAATTATTATGAATTTCTCTAGACTGCCATAAAACACCATCAGAACTAGTATGAATTTTACTTACATTTGAAGTAGGTTGTCCAGTAGAACCCTCAAACCCTATGAATAAAGATAAATCATTGCACCAGTACACTTCATTCCATACTTTTACATCTTTAAAGCTAGGAGTATATTTAATGTTAAATTTATTGTTAGTAAAAGTAGTAATAGAGTTAGCAGAGCCCACCATTATTTGCATGTTATATTCTGGCACTGGACAAGAACAATTGTAATTTACTAAAGTATCATTAGGCGGTATAAAATTAAACCAATACAATCCATTGTAGCTAACTAAACTTTTATTAGTGCCGGATTGACAGCTAATAAAGAAACATTTAAGTACAGAATTCCAAGAAATATTATTATTACCCATAGCGTTAGCTTCAGTACTAAATACAGGCTGCCAGTTAATTCCGTCTTTAGAAATTATAATTCTGTTAGGATTCGTTCCGTCTGAACATGCAACAAATATATTTAAATCCGGACTCCAGCAAACGCTGACCAATCTAATATATCCAGTAGGTACCTTTCTTAAAGTCCAATTAATACCGTCGGGGCTAGTCATGACTGAATTATCGGAGCCTGTAACAGCGACAAATAAGCTTAGTTGCGGACTCCAGCAAACACTATTCCAAGAATAAGTGTCATTAGCAGATGCCCTTAACGTCCAATTAATACCATCTACACTAGTAGCTACTTTATTACCAGCCCCAGCATTTGACACTGCCACAAATACAGATAAGTCTGAAGACCAGCATACATTAACCCAATTAGCTGCTGCATTCGGTATACTTCTAGCTGTCCAGTTTATACCATCAGAACTCGTCATAGCTCTATTAGTACCTGTGCTAGCAACAGCAACAAACAAAGATAGCTGCGGGCTCCAACAAATATCTCTCCACGAATTAGTGTCTTCTGGTGCTGCAAATTGACTCCAGTTTGCTAAGTCATAGCTTACACAAATTTTCCCAGTACCTGAAATCCCAACAGCAATTGCAATTTTTAATTCCGAGCTCCAACATACGGATTGCCAAATAGAGGTTCCGGAAGTTGTATATCTTACACTTCTCCACGTATTTAGGTTAGCTATTATATCTTCTTTATTCTCTATGCCGCCGTCTAAAGAAGTAGTAGAAATTTGATTAATATTGTTTATATCTAAATACTCACTTACATCTTTTCTATCAGAGTACACTTTATTAAAATAATCTATCGGTATCTCTTTAGTTATCTTATTTTCATAATCTTGTAAGTCGATAAGCTGAAAGTATTCACCTCTTCGGCTACCTTCTGACCCCTTATATGTTAATAATTTTCTATCTTCTTTATTCCAAATAGTACAAATCATATCATTACCTTTAATACCACCACCGATAGCTCCTATTATTTTATACATTCTATTACTTATGTTTACTATAGACGGACCATCTGGGTTTTCTCCGTGTATAATAACATCTCCTATATTTTCAATAAATACAGACGGAGAGTCAAATGATTTAGCACTGTAATTATTATAATCTATAAATCCGTCAAATCTTTTCCAGTTTACAGCATCTGTACTATACCATTGTTTTCCAGTATATATATTTCTTACTACTAATTCTTTAGACGAATATAGATATTTCATATATCTACCTAGAGGCAGAATTGTGTTGCTATCTAATTCTAGAGAAACACAATTTGCAAAAGTAGTAAAATCTGTAGTGTAGAACATTGGTATTAATCTATTTTCTTCAGAACCGAATATAAATTTATCTGCTTCCGGAGAATAACATAAATAAGACAGATATTGGTGGTTGTCTTTAGAATAAGTATTAAATATTGTAAGGTCTGAAGTAGTAAGCATATTATCTGCTATAATATTTCTAAAGACTAGAACTAATAATTGTCTTTCTTCTGAGTATACCATTCCATTTGACTGTGCAGAAACATTTGGGTGTGTATAAATAAGAGACCAGTTAATTCCGTCTGGGCTAGAGTAAATTAATCTTCCTGTTCTACAAACAAAAGTATTTAAATGAGATACATAAATGACTTGCTCGATCCCCGCACTTGACTGAAAAGTATATCTCCAGTTAATGCCATCATCGCTATACATAATCTTGTTTGAGTTCCCGCCGTCTAGAATAGGTACTACGTATAGTCCCTTTCCGTAAGCCCCGTCTCTAGTACTTCTAAAAATACTATTATACATTATTTTAAATGTACCAGTCTCATCTACTCTACAAATTTTAGAAGAAATCTTGTCCCAATTTCCGTTATCATCATGCCATATTAAGAAACCTTTACTTTGACATGACCGTATTTTAACCCATGAATTATTTAAGTGTACCGGAGTTGAAACTAGAGACCAAACGGTTTTACTTCCAACGTCTGATATATAAATTTTACCATCGCTAGCACCTAATAAAAATCTTCTTAATGACTGGTTATATTCACAGCAAGTAAAGTTAACTGCCGCGTTTATTACTAATGTAGTTCTTGCTGCGTTATACGATGGTACTGCATTTAAAGTTGATACATTGTTATAAATAATTTTACCTCCATTGCAAGCTATTATATAATCGTAGTTAGAAGAAGTACCGTCTAATCTAAATGCGTATACCATATCGTTAGCTGTCTCTCCTAATGCACTACTAACCACTGTAGATGTGTTAGCTAGTTTTAAATCATTACCTATCAAACAATTTATACCGGCTCCGCTGTATTGACAATATTTGATATCCGTATCTGTCATGCCTGTACCAAACGGAGAAAGTTGCGATGTTAACCCCGTAATGTCCGAAAAATTATAAAATTTAGCAGTGGTTGTCGCAAATCTGTTCACTATGATAGGTACAAGAGTGCTATAATTACTGTTATCATTTATAAATAATCTAGTATTTGAATCATATATAGCATCAAAAGTATCAGCTGTAACTGTTGTATTTATTAAATAATAATTTATACAATCTGGCGTAAATATTCTTTTACTAATATGATTACCAGAAGATATCAAAAGTAGAAACCCAGCGACTCCTAGACTATTTCCAATATAATTACTAGCACCGGTGAATCCAGTAGAATACAAAGGTATTATTTTATTTATCAAAGCATATAGCCCCGTGAACTGTTTATTCCAATTAATTCCGTCTTTAGAAATCAATAAATAGTGTCTTTCTGGGTTATCCAGCGTGGTAAATTCTCCTATGTTAGTAGCACATACATACATATCTAACTCATGGTGATAACAAGCATCCCAAGCGGTATTGCTGGATCCTTCTAGAGAACTCTGAGTTGATTGAAATACAACAGCTGGTGTCTTCGCTAGTTCTATTTTCTGTAGTCTATATACCCCGTTAACTCCAAAGTTTATTTCCGTAGAATTCAATGTATTTACTCCTGATAAATCTTTATTACTATCCAATTTGCATGCTTTTCCACTAACTACTGTTCCATTGTTGACACTTTGCATAATAAGAGGTACATTGTTTGAGTATAGTGTAAATTCCGGATTTCCGTTAGTTTCTTCTGTTCTAAATACTAGACAGCCAATATTTAGCTCATTTACCCCTGCGATACTTCCGTTAGAATCTGTAGATATATAATTGTTTTCTACAGCCGTGCCGGCTTGAGCTATAGATAGATTACTTAAGTCTTCAGAACTATATAATAATTTATTTCCATTAAACGATAGCACACTGCCTACTTTAAAATTAACAGATTGCGGTACATTTAGTGTGAATGTTGTTGTAGACGTGTTAATTAGCTTAGCTATAGAATTAGTTGTTAAATTTTCCATAATTAGAAGGTCTTTGCCGATAGTATTACTTTGCATCATAATAGCGCCATTGTTATTTTGTTCTGTATTCGTAGTAGAAACACCAAAACAAGAGTTCGCATTCGCTAAATTAGTCCCCGACAATATATTTTCTCCAACATTTAACAATGCGCTATCTCCACCAGAACCCATTATTCTAGAGCCAAGAATAAATCCACCAGTTCCTACCATTAATATAGCTTGATATCTTTCAGACCAGAAAGAGAATAGTATTTCATTTAAACCGTTAGAAGAAGTAGATAAGAATGTGCTGCTTATATTCTGCATATCTTTATGTAATAATTTACCAGTTGGTTCAAAGAATTCTCTGGTAGTCTGAACATACGAATATATAGACTGCCCGGCTAAGAAAAATTGTCTAAGACCTTCTACCCATATAACACTATTGAAGTTCTTACCATTTAATTCTGTCTGAGTCTCCCATTCTGTTAAACTATTGTATCCTAAGCTTAAAACAGTTTTACCTCTTCCTGTTAAAATCCACTGACCGCCAAACGCAGAATCTCTCCAGTCGCCAGATAAATTAAACAAAGTAAATACTAAATTTGTAGAGCTTCCAGTGTCTAAACAGTAAGCTATTTTATTTAATCCGACAGCTAACCAATGACCATTCATATATTTAACAGATTTCCAACCGCAGTCTTCTACGTCAATTACATTCCAGTTAACGGCGTCTATGCTAACAGCAAACGCATTGTTAGCACATGCTACCCATTTTTTTAAGTCTGTTGAATAATGAATATAATTCCATTGTTTATCTACAATACTACTACCCGTTATTTGAACCCAGTTATTTGTTCTGTCGACTGAAACAGCAATAGCATTATTTCCAACTACTACAAATACTCCTTTAGCAGCCGCTATAAAATTCCAACCACCAGTTAAATTAGTTTCCGTTAATTTATTTATTCTTCTTCCTTTAAATATTTTGCCGCTAGAACAAATAGCATATATTCCTCTAGAATAGCACATACTTTTATAAGAAGGTTTATTCTGCGTACTTTGCTGAATAGTAGTTGTTGGGTATAGTTCCCACCCACTGTCATCTCTTGTATAAAAATGAGATAACTGGTGCTTCATGATGGGTAGTTCTTCTATTCTTAATTTTTTAGTAGAATGTACTGTACGAGAAAATCCATTACTTCCTAATCCGTATAAACGGCCTGATTTGTAGTCATATTTTAAAGTATTGATTTTAGAACCTATTTGTGTTAAAGCTAAATTATTAATTAATGGTTCTGACCAAGTATTAGCGGTGCCGACTGAGTATATAAATCTATTTGTACTACTATAATTGTCTGAAGACTTAATAGCAACAAAGAGATTAAGAGGTGGTATAAACTCAAGAGGTGTGAAATTATGTCCAGATATAAGCTGATTGCTAGTTCCGTGAGTATAATTAAAAATAGAACTTATGCTAGAAGAAATATAGATATTAGCCTGCCCGACTGCCTCAAAATTGTTAAATGAAGTAAGAGATGCCGCGTAATTACCAGCTTGTATATTATAAGGCAGAATACCTCTGAATAAACTACCGTTAAGAGGTTCTGTTGTACTTCCACTAGTTGTCATTCTTCTTCCATATCCTACAATAAGTGCTAAAATATCAGCTATCGAACCTTGATTTGCATATACTGTAGCAATTAACGAATTAAAATCAATAGATATACGACTTGTCTCCGATACCCCGTATAATGAATGACCCGCACCCGGCGCAGAACTTCCGTGCGACAAAACAATTCCAGAATATGTAAACCCCGAACTAGATAAAGTATAATTATATAAAACAACTTTATAATAAGGTATATATACAATATTCCATATGTTATAAGAATTATTTGTGCCTTTATCGTCTCCGGTAGTTATAATTCCGGATCCGTAATTACTAACAGAAGCCCATTTACTTCCTCCCTTTATATAAGCATATACATACTTACTATTTAAGTCCACACACAGCTGGTTATACGCTTCTACTCCTAAATCAGCTAAGAAAGAAAACGAGACTAAGTCATCAGAAGAATAAAGATATAAGTTAGATACGTGAGTAGTATTATACCCATCATCTGCCCTACCTAATACAATATATTTTTCTATAGACGGTACCCAATAAAAATCATAAATAATAGCTCTAGATACATGTTCAAATGTTAAAAAATTAGAAGGTGAAATTTGTATATGTTCTACTTTTTCTAAATTATTAATAATATTAATTTCATATCTAAACGCGTTTGTATTTGCAAATGTAGATGTACTAAAATTCATCATATGAATATGAGATTTGAAATAATTTCCTAAGCCAGAAAAGAGTAATTTGTGCTGTAGGCTATATACATTATACAAATGAGCCTGATTCCATACAATTACTTGTTTATCTGCTATATACTTATAACCGTGGTACTGAGGGCTTAAATCTGGATATAAATCTCCCACAGACCTGTTTGATATAAAAGTCGCACCTGTAGTTGGCAAATCTAAAAATGTAGATGCTAATAATTTATTATTATTTGAGAAAATTAAATCTAACTCTGGTTCGTAAATAATTGCTGAAGATACCGTAGTTGGTGCAAACTGTGTTGCAAATGTCTTACTACTCCAATTTATACCATCTGTGGTAAAATATACAATATTAGATGCATATGTGAATGCAGCAATATACGAATTATGATATATAACAGGTTGACCTGCCGTTGTAACTGGTATAGTACCGCTGGTAGCTGCCCAAGTAGTTCCGTCATCACTTACATATAATTTATTACCAATAGCAATAGTTATTTTAGATAATAGATTACTCCATGTTATTTTTGGTGCAAAATAGTTATTTGTTGTTGTGACTGTCATAGTCGTAATAAGAATACTAGTCCAATTAGTAGTACCCCAAGAAGAAATAACACCGGGTGGAGATTTTAATACACTGACATTTACAGTAGTGCCCGATACTAAAGTAATATACGGTATTAAGTAAATATTATTAATTGAATCATAGTAAGATTGATAAGATGTACTTAACATACTACTGTTATATGATTTATTATTTGATGTACCAGAATATACGTCAGATATCAGAACAATAGTTCTATTAGAATTCATAGCAAAATTGACCATTACTATATCGCCCAAAGAATTATAAGAGCAAAATTCACCAGTAGGTCTCCCCGTATCAAATGTATAATTATAAGAATCAACTACAGACACGAATTTTACTCTATCTATCAATTTTCTATGTTCTAGCTCTCCTTCCATAAAACTTACAGATTTGTTTTCAATTAATTCCCCACCATTATATGTTATAGATTTTGCTTCTAAATTTATCTCTTTTATTTCTTTCTTCTCGTCTACAGATATAATCTTATTGCTGCTTACTATTCCTGGTTGAATATTATTCATATATTCACTATCAGACACAGTAGCTCCTCTATTTATTACACCCGTAACTCTAGCCCCGTTTACATATAATTCTTCAACTCCTATGTCTCCGATATTTTGAATATTATTATTACTGTCAACAACTACAGCTTTATTAGATTCTGCAACACCGGCAGTATCTACATCTAAATACGCTATACTTTCTGGCTGAATAGAAATATTCTGACCTGCTACAGTAATATTAGTTAAATTTATTGAATTTTTACCAACGACATTCACATTTGATATAGATGGTCTAGCAGAAGGCTGAACTATTTTTTTTAAAACTTTTCCATCTGGCCCTCTTAGTTGAGACATGTTAGCCGTTAAAATATTTTACCTTCAATAAAAATGAATAATAATAAAGTAGTTGGCTATATATTATCTTAAATAAAAAAGAAAGTAATGAAATATCATAATTGTATTACTGAAAATATGCTTCCAATTCATCATCTATTTGAATTAATTTTTTAACAGCTCCGTATAGATTTGCTATAATTTGGTCATTGTTTAAATTTTTACAGTCTTCAATACCATACATACTTTTAGTTTCAACCGCCTTTGGTATTATTTGTTCTACGTCTTGAGCTATCCACCCCAACTGACTTTTATCTTTTATATTTTCGTATATTCCGTTTTTCCAAGAGTAATGTTTAAGTGGTATATTTTTAATATTCTGTAGACATAAATTTAAATCAGCAGGCTGTATATCTTCTTTTAGTCTCTCATCTGAACTAGTAGCCCACGCGCTAGAAGTAGGTTTAAATGCCAAATCTTCTGATAAATGCAGCGCAAACTGTGGCGTCTCTACCCCCAGCCCAACTCTATTATTTTTCAAGTCTACAGAAAAAATAGAGTTCTTTTCACATACTACTTGTTTTGTGTTAAAATTATTAGAAAATAAATAATCTGGTTTTATAGTAAGTATACCAGCAGTACCCCCAGTTATAGTAGTAAATAATAGATTACTATTTTTCATATACATCCATTGTCTAGTAGTAGAAGTATATGTAGTGGTATTTATGGCAGTCGGGCATTTTACTTGTATCCATACTATACCATCATAAGAGTAAGTTAATAATAATGTAGCTAAACTATTAGAAGATTGAATAAATATTTCTAACTCTTCTATCCAAGTAATGGGGGCAGAATTACCAGAAAAGTTTTGTTCAAAGTACCATATTTTTCCGTCATATGTATACCATATATTCGTTGATTGTTGAGCTATCAGCATATCTAGCTTACTACTATATACTAAGTTTGTTGGTATGGTAGAATTCTTAAACATATTTTCTTTATTATTTTCAAAATGGTCCCATGTAATACCGTCAGAACTATATACAAACATTTTTCTAGTAGTGCTTTGAGTCTTTGCAATTGCTACAAATAAGCCCCAAGAGTCTACCCATTCTACATATGTTATACCATCATTGTATCTATTATCTGGTATACTTTTGAAGTCTACTCCGTTCTTACTTATCATTATACTTCCATTAGTAGCAAGAACACAAATATCTAACAATGAACTATATGCTATGTCAGAACAATGAGTGCCGTTTTCTGACATCATATTGCATTGTTTCCAACAAAGTCCGTCTTCAGAATAAAATACACCAACATTAGTAGTTATATATATCTGACCAAGTTCTTTTACATATTTTACATTATTTATTACTGCGTATCTTCCAAATAAATTTCTAGTATCTATAGATACACCACTAACGAACCCGTACCCATCATATCCAAAATTTAAATAAATTGTATAGCTACTTCTCACTAATATAGTTAAATTAATTTCTTTAATATAATACATATAGTCACTTGTCAACATTGTCCCGTAATTTGGTCCTGTACTTACAGCTACACTAGTCGTTTCAAATGCTATGTTTGTTAAACCTGATTGATTATAATTTTCTCTATTTTGATTAAACAGTGGTTTATTTTCTAAATTAACATTTTCTTTATTGTTGTTAGAAATTAAATAGTTTTGCATTTTAACTTCTTTGCAATTAATTTTGTTTATTCCTTTAATCTCATTATTAAAATTAGTTAAAATGAATTTATTAGCACTTGCTATTCCTAACTTATTGTTTTGATATTCTGCGATATTATCTGTAGTATCAAAAGAGCCCCCATTTATAGTTAAGCTGTTTACAACAACGCTATTTGTAATAATATCTTTAGACTGGTTATATTGTATTATTGAATTGTTTTTTTCTCTATTTAAATTGAAGTAATCTTCTGTAAAGAAAGGGTGTTCTACTACGTCGTTTAAAACAGAAAGAGAGATTGAATTAAACACATTTCCGTTTGCAAATATTATATTTCCGCATGCAATATTTAAATTCTTTGCATTAAAAGTTAACTCATTCTGTCCTAATTCAACATACCCGTTTACATATTTATTTTCTGTTATAAAATTAATCATTTTCCCATTAACATTACCAATATTAATTACCCCGCTAGACTGAGTAGAGTTGAAAGAAAAATAATCACTGCCTCTATCAAAATTATAAGACGTCATAGAATTAATCATTTGATTATTAATTAATTTATAAGAATATCCCGAATTTTCAGATTTAAAATATAATGATTTTGTTTTTCTATCATAAATAATAGCTGATAATTCTAAAGACGTGTTTGTATCAAATCTATACCCCTTCCAGTTAAATCCGTCATAACTAATAAATGCGGTTGCATAGAAAATACTTATAGCAACAAAAATCCCCATGTCCCCCACCCATTCAATCCTACTGAATTCAACTTCACCACCACCGTTAATATAATAAGGTTTAAATGTCAATCCTCCGTCTTTAGAATAAAAACCTACTCTATCAGCTCTATTGCCAGAAGCACCCGAAGGCATAACTATGATATTCTTAGTCGGCGAGTAGCATACACATTTAATATTTCCTTGCCCTTGTGTTGTTCCAGTATATACATTCCAATTTTTACCGTCTTCAGAAATTATAATATTGCATATTCCGTCTGTTGTACAACCTACAAATCTTTTACTTGATGTAATATATTTAATATCAATAGCCGAAACTAATATTGTGTCTGAAACAATCCATACCATATTACTAATTTGAGCAGATCCGTTTGCGTATAAATACGCCCCATTAGACGCAGAAGCCACCATCATATTTAATTCTTTAGACCAGCACAGTGCTTTAATTTCACTACTATATATTTTGATAGTTTGATTCCAATTTATACCATCATCACTTATATGTAAAAATGTAGAACCGACTGCTATAAATTTGTTAAAATGAGAATTCCACTCTATGTAATTGATTAAATATGTATAAGTAGCTGCTGTTGTCCAATATATTCCTCCATAGCTATATGCTATTTTATTATTATCAAAGCAAGCTACAAATATTTCTAAATTCGGACTATAACAATGTTTTATAATTTTACCACCGTTTGTATCCGTCAAGTATCTGCCTGCACTGTATGCAAATATTCTATTAACTGGTACGTTGTTTTTTTTTATATTTAGTCTTTCAAAAAAGTCGGTATTTGTAAGTTTAAAGTTATTACCCCTTTCGTTTAAGATAATATCATTCTTATCTGAATACGCAATAGTTTTTACAGAGTTTAACCCTCTTATGGTTTTGTTTCTATCCGCAATCAATGCTTTTCCAGAATTAGCTTTTCCTTTTACTATAGTGCCTGCTAAAAATGTTAGCTCTGGTCTATTTGCATCTTGAGTAGAAACAGACACGGCACCTCCGTTAAATATAGCAGGGTTTAATAGTACATTGTTTATATATAATTCATTACAATATATCTTATTTATACCGCTAACGTTTCTATTGTTATCTAATACTAAAGCTTTGCTAGCAGAAGCAATACCTGATGTAATACTTGTTGTTGGTTCTAATTTGGTAGTTATTGTAGAGTCTATAGAAACATTACCAATGGTTAATGATTGTAATGACACAGTTGACCCTCCAGCAGGCTTAGTATCTGCTAATAAATTGAGTAATGAATTTTGGTTTAATTTAGGAACCGATTTGAAAACAGGTTTTGCCGTAGTTGTTCTATTAAATAAGTTAGACATAATAAATTTTCTATAGGCAAAGTTAATCAAGCTACTGTAAAAGAAAAGTTATTGTCTGTGTATTTCTTGTTAGTATATACTAACGCAATGATTTTACTTCTTAGAGAATTAACTAACTATATTCTTATAGATTTGTAAATTATTCTTAGAGAATTAAAAAAAGTATACGTTAGTATATACTAGCACAGTGTTAGCTCTATCTGTAAAATGTCTTTCTCATTAAATAAAAACAGCTCTGGGCGTATTATAAGAAAAAGTGTAAATACTGGTATTACTTATCAAAGTATTTTACAAAATACACCATACTTAGCATCAGCACAATCTACTCTAGTTAGCAATAGAAATTTTGAAGCAGAAGTACCTTCAATAGTTCTATCTAATAATACATCAGCTTCATTTACACAAGATAATTTATCTTTTGTAGAAAACATTGTAGTCGGAGATGCCGAGCCTAATAAAGCGTTAATTTTGAATTCGTCTAAAGATGTATCTGATATTAATATTCTAAAATGCAATAATATGATAGTAAAGGGAGTCTCTGTACCCACAACTGTAGCTTCTGGTGTTGTTTCTGCACCAACGAATGATTATTACACAGATAACACAAATGGTTCAGCAACTGCTAACAAAGTAGTAATACCGGATTCTAATTTATCTGTAGACTCAATTAATCTAATTAACGGCAAAATAAATGACGGTGCTTCTTTTGAAAAAGAAGACTTAAATATTAAACTATTTAACGGGCCTTCATTGTCAGATATAAAATGGTCAGATTCTGATTATAGTATAGATTTAAAAAAATTTATATGCGTCGGGCACGAAAAGGTAGCTCTCAGTGAGAACGGAAATAGCTGGACAGAAATAGACGTAGTGGGGGTTAGCTTTTTAAAAGTAATATGGGGCGGGGATGTAGGTTTGTATTATGCGGTTGCGACTACGGGAATTTATAAGTCTATAGATGGAAACGAATGGGAGCTTGACTTGGAAGTACTGAACGGAGGAGTTGTTGATATTTCTATAGGCAAAAATAAAATAATAGCTATCGGTACTAAAATGTTTGTAAAAATCATATCTTCTTCTACATGGACAGAGATAAATATGACAGCTTCTATGAATACAGTAGCATGGACTGGGGTTGCGTATGCGCCTGTTGATGATATCGGAGCTCTTAATAATAACTTAGGAAGATTTGTAGTCGTTGGAAATAACAAAGTAGCTTACTGTGATGAAAATTTAGTAAACACCGCGACTAACTGGGTAGATGCCGTGCTAACTGGTCTATGGTCTAGCGTCTCTTACGGAAATGGCCTGTTTATGGCGGTCAACTCTCAAAGTCAAATTAATAATAAATTTACTGTTTCTTCTATTGGAGTTAATTGGAATAAATCTAACTTATCTTGGCATAGTTATGATAATGATTTAGTTTCTAGCGGGTTTAAAAAAGTTAAATTTATTGAGGGATTGCGGTTGTTTATTGTTCTAATCAAAAACCCTAGAGCTTACGAGCAGCTAATATATTATACAAAAACAGGTACTGAATGGTACGACATTATACACCCCTGCTCAAATCATTTAACATCAGTTTCTTATTCTTCTACAGATGGCAAATTATTACTTTTGTCAAAAGGTACAGATTTAGAAGATGATAATAATTTACCTTATTCTATGCAAATGAAATACTGTGAAATGGAGTATTCTGATGTTGCTGGTACTACTCATCAAATATTTACTAATGTTATTTGTATCGAGCTAGCGGATAGAGATATAATATTCGGATGTAATGACGGAATATATTATAGCAACAATGGTGTTAAATTTCTAAAGGCTAATAATATGAAAAATGGAGTAAATGAATTTAATATAGTATCTAGAAAAGTTTACGATATTACTTATAGTTCTAGTCTACAGAAATTTATAGCTTGTTCTAACTATAGCGCGGGCGTATATTCTAGCCTTATGGTTAGTTCTGACGGGATTAGTTGGACAGATATAAATAGTTCTATTAATAGTAGTTGTTTTAGAATTATATGGTCTGCATCTCATTCTAGATTTTATGGCTGTATATCAAATAACTTAATTTATAGTTCTGACGGCATAACTTGGAATACGCAAATATTTACTTCTATAAATAATATATCTATTGTGGATAATGATGTGTTTTTACATGGCAATCATCTCAGTAAAAGACTATATAAGTTAAATTCAGATTTATCATTGACTGCTACTAATTTTTTAACAAATATAGATTTATCTGAGATTGTTAAATTTAATGGTAAATTATATGGCAAAAGCAGTACTATAGTTTATGTATCTACTAATGAAGGGATAGACTGGGCGATTGCATTTGACACTACAGCTGGGATGTCGGACAGATTATTAGTACATGAAGTCGCTGGGTGTATTGTTATGTACTGCTCTGACCATTTAATCAGAACGTTTAAAAACGAGATTGTGTTGTCTAGCACGATATACCCAAATGATTTTTCGTACAGAGCTAGATATTCTGGAACTAGCGGTTGTTATAGCAAAAGACATAAATGCATATTCGTAGCCGGAAACAACACTAATTTATCTATATTCAAAACAAGAGAAATGAGAGGACTAACGTTAGTAAGTTCTTCTGTATACAAAAGTTCAAAAGTAAATGCTAAAGAGATGATATATAGAACTATACCAAACTATTCAAAGTATTTAGAAGAATTAGACGATAATATATATTCGGCGTTTAATTCTGACATTTTAACTAAAACACTTACTGCCGGTGCCGGTTCTAACGGATATAAAGATATGTATTATTCAAGAAATATGCAAACATGGTATCTACTAAGAAGAAATTTATCTTCTTCTCTATTTAATTCTTATTCTAACAATAACTTTACTTCTACACCGGCGTATACATATTCGCCTACTGGTATTGACGTGGGGGACTCATTAAATATATGGTTTATGAATGGAATTACTGCTAATTATCTTACTGCCAGTAATATGACCGCTACTACGACAACACCTGTATATACTATAAATTCTAGTTATATATATACAGCTTCTACATGGATTTATAAAGTTAAAAAAATACCTAATACTTCTATTTTGTATGATATTGTCGGCGGTACTATTAGATTTAGACCAATAAGTTTTAGTACTATCGGAACTATTAGTATAAACACACAAACTATAAATGTCACAGATGGGTGTTATAATCATAGATTAGAAAGAATGGTTTATATAGGAACTGATAAAAAGGTTTATACTTGGGATATAAAATCGTCAACACTTGCAGAAAAAGTTGGAGAATTTACATTACCCGCGGCTAACACGTATAGACAAGTTGAATATTTTGAAGAAGGTAATGTGTTTGTCATTTCTGGTAATAATTATATAGCTTATAGCTATGACGGTATAACTTGGACAACCACACCCTCTACAGAAATGTTAACATATACGTACGCAGAGAATGCTATGAAGGTTATAAAAGAACTATCTATGATTGCGATAGTTATGAGTTCTAGATTTGCTTACTCTTATGATGGAATAAACTGGACTATTTTGACTACACAGTCAGCGCAGGCTTGGACTGCGTTTGATTATAACCCAGATTTATCTAATTTTGTTCTGTATTCAGAAAATAATGGAATGGTCATGATTACGTCCGCTGTGTATACTAATATGAGAAATGTTATAGTGCCAACTAGCGGGTTTGTATCTGGAGATAATATTTCTGTTCATAATCAAAATGCTTATGTTGATAGAGCAAGCCCTGCGTTAGAAGATAAGTTTGCTTTAGAGACAAATGGTTATCTTAACTTTTCAGCTAGTAGTAAAAATGCATCTTGGAACTCCGCAGACACAGTTAATCTAAATTTCGGAACAAATAATTTAGAATTTGCTAAAACAGATACTAACTATTCTGCTAACAATGTTATGAAAATAAATGATAAAATAATTAATCTAAATTCTAATATATTGGAATCTTCTTCTAAATTTAATTCTAAAGAAAATGTTGATATTGTAAATAAAAATTCTCTAGCTATTATAAAAAAAGAAGTTTTAAGAGCTAACAATATATCGGCTAACTCTTTGGTATTAAATCAAAATTACTTCAATAATAATTTCGGACCCGTTATTGCTAATACACATAATGATATTTCTATAGACAAAATAAGTAATTTAAATAATTTAAATATAAATGGTGGTTTAATTTCTTGGAATAAAGAAAAAATATTTAACGTTGAAGAAGAAAACTTAGTAAAAGCTAGCGATGTTCAACTTTCTGATATTTATAAATATATGAATTTTAAAAAAACATCTTTCAGATTAGGAAAGGGAGCTTTGCGTATTTTTGGTTCTACTTACAGCCCTTCTTTAAATACCATAGCTATTATGACTAATGCTATGAATTCTACATATACGCATATGCTACACACATCTAACGATTCTGGTAAAAATTGGAGAAGAATTATGCTGTTAAATACAGATGCATTTACTAATGTACCTTCTGAACATACAAATAAGATAGAATGGATACCTTATATTAATAAATTCGTATTGGTGCAAGATAATTCTATTAGTATTAGTAATGACGGCTATACTTGGAAATATAAAAGCGTAAGCTTTGGTGTTAATCCCACTATATTCTGGGATAGTAAAATTAATAGATTAACTGTATCTACTGCTACTAAAAGAGCTTATGCTAACGATACAAATGATTTGTTAGGAAATTGGACTATAATAACAACAAATACTGATATTAGGATGATTTCTTATATGAGTTCTATAGACAAATATTTTTTCAGAAATGCCACAACTGGAAACTTACAAATTTCTTCAGATATTTACGCAGAAACAATTTCTATGATTTCTTCAATAAGTCATCAAGCTATTGCAGATATGTGTTTATTTGGAGAATTTCTTTATTATGTAGGCGGTAATATAGTATATAGAAAAAATACAAATACTATAACTACTGGAAGTGTCGTGTTTACAGATGTTAACTTTATTTTTAAAAGAATTATGGTAATAAACGATTTAGATATATTAGTAGCATTTAGCAATAAAGGGTTTGCGTATAGTAAAGATGGTATTGTATGGTTTAAAAGTATAATTAGTAATGAGCTTGCTTCTTCGATAGTTGATACGTCTATAGAAGGCATTATGAATGCTATGTATTGGCTTGGTAATAAAATATTATATATAAGTTGTTCGGATAATAATGTGTTAGAAAGCGATGTTTATGATAAAATGGGAAGTGATAAGATTACTTGTGATTATTTACATTCTTGTCTTAAAAGCAAAATGACTGATGACGTATTATATAATACTAGTCAATTTCAAACAAGTCTATTTCTAAGACATTCGACTACTAATTATAATTTATGGGCTACTGCTTGTGGAAATGGTTATTTCTTATCGGTCGGAGATAATGTGCATATGTTTGCTGATAGTCTAAAGAAAAATCAAATAGTTGAAACACATACTGGTAATTGGGTAGATATAGTATACTGTAATAATAGATTTATAAAAATTAAAAATGGAGGCATTGCTCATAGAGATAACAACTTGCAAAATACAGGGACTGAAGAGTGGACTTATATAGAGTTATCTGGCAGTTGGAGTAAAATTGTTAATTACGGCAAACATATTATTATATTTTCTGACGACTCTAATACAATTATGTACGCTAATGATATTAACTCTGGATGGCTTGAAATTAACACACCGTCTACAGTATCTACTACTGTTTGGAATAATATTTCTATATGCAATGACAAACTGTTTTTACTCGGAAATGATTATATTGCTTATAAAAGTATTTCAACAGATGGATTCGTGATTGATATATCTGAAGGCTGGGCAGTTAAAAATATATTTATGAACTGTAATGATATTACATATGCTAAAAATCTATATGTTATAGCTGGAAATGGATTTATAGGCAGGAGTAGAGATTTAATATCATTTAGAAAAACATTTGTCTCTAGAAATTATCATAAGGTTATATATGTACGGTTATACTCAGACTTCTTTTTAATGTCTAAAGACTATAATAACGCATATGGTTCTACTGTTAGTTCAATTCAATTACGAATGGGTCAATCTAATGGTGTTATTAGAACTAACGACGGAGTACAGTGGTATTCTTCTTTTAAAGTAAACGCACACACGGACACTGTATTAAAATACAAATTATCAAATTTGTATTATTTTGAAGAAACAGACCAGTTTGCTTTACCTTTAAATAACACAACTAACAAAATTTATGCTTATAGTAATTACACTATAGCTAACCAATCTGATATCAAAATAACTACACAATCTGCATTTAAAACAGATACAACTATAGATATTGGTAGGGGTACTAATTTAACAACGGTATCTCCTGCTTTGTTTAACGTTTTTACTGATTCTGCAGCAAAACCGGCAACTTCTACGTGGACAATTACTTCAGACGTTAGAGCTAAAGAAAACATACAATCTGCTGATTTAGAATTGTGTACAGATAATATTAAAAAGTTAGATTTGAAATATTATAAATGGAAAGATGAATTTATAACAAAAGAACAGTCTGCTGATAGACATAGACTAGGATGGATCGCACAGGATGTCGAAAAAGTAATACCAAAAGCTGTAAAAACCAGTAATATGTTTAATAATATTGGGGTTGAAAATGCTAAGATGGTAGATTCTGACCAAATCATAGCAAACTTATACGGCGCTGTAAAGCTGTTGTCTAAAAAACTTAAAGAAAAAGAACAAGCCTTGAAAGATGCTAAAGAATAATATTTATAATTTTAGCATAACAAGCAAGAAAACGTGTTAATTTGTCTATAGACTAAAGATAATAAAATTAAAAAAAAATAGAAAATAAAAGATGTTTAATGAAATATAAACTATATAAAATGTCAATCGGACAAATATTTTCTACTCTTTTGATTTTATCTGTTTTATATTTTCTAGGTAAAACATTTTTATATAACTATGCAGTAGATAGCTCTTTTAATACTTTTAAAAAAGCACTATTAGACGTAAATGTAAGTAGAGTATCTGTGTCAGAAATATTTTATAAAGAGCTAAACAACTTTAAGAAAAATTATAATCTATTAATATCGATTAAAATGTTTAATGATATAAGTACCACAGACGATATTTATACATTGTTTAACTCAGTAGCTAGCAAACATTTAGAATCTCTAAATGACGCAGAAAGCAAAACTAATCTAACTGCTATTCAGCAAGCTAACCAAATAGAAAAGAAATATCTACTAATTAGAGCACAAAGTAATAAATTCTTATATGACGACGACTTTGATAAAATAGCTAAATTTATTCTAAATAAAAGAAAAGTTGAACTTATTAGAAAAAACGGGGCATGGGTAAAAAAATAAAAAAATATAATTATTTATAATATTTATTACTATATAACTATGACTTCTAATAATTTAACTTTTAGCCAACAAATAGCTTTAGTAGTTGTTAAAGTTATTGGACTAGTCTTTATACTCGGCTTATTTATATATTTTATTCTAGATGGTGTATTTGGGTATATTAGCCAACAAGCAATTCATGTTAATACGCCTATAGATAAAAATATAATTTCTGCCAGTGATAATACTGCAATTGCTATACCAACTATAGAAGAAGAAAAAACAGGACCTTATGCAATTAATTCAGAATTAGATAGAGATTTTGTCAATAATTTTAAAAAATCTATAGATTGTATAAATGATGTAAATATAATTTTTGCTAACTGCTCTGATATAATTATGACAGACGCGCGCGAATATATAAATAAAAATCCAGAAAAAGAACCAGTTATAGATGAAGACTTTAGACGTTTATTTGCTAGTATATTTACGCAACTTAAAAAAAGAATGCAACCAGTAGATATAAATAGAGTTTCTATAGTAGATCATTTGAACCAAGAAGAAAAAAGATTTAATTTAAATATTAGTTATAGAAGCATGGCTAGTCCTGATTTTAAACAAACTGATGAAATCATGCTCCGTGGGCTTGGTGATATCATAAAATCAGTACAAGATGCTAGACCGAATCAAAAATTTGAAGTTATGTTTGGGAAAAAAGATGGAAAATTTCTAGTAAACATGCTTTAATTTATAAATAAAAATTATTTTATAAACTTTTGCTTGCTTTAATTATAATGCTATTTTTTTTTAATATTATGAATATAAACAAATTGTTTATAAATATGTCTAATAATTTAGTTGACAAATATTTTACTGTAAAAAACGCGATAATATCTCTGTTTCTTGTTGGGTTTATATTGTTTTTAGTTTATTTTGAAGATGTAAAGTCCGCTGTATTTAAAATAGACGAATTTGCAAATCCGCTTAGTAGTTTTAAGAATTTAGAAGATTATATAACTAGTCATAGAATGCATGATAAATGAATATAAATTATCTTTAGACTATAACATATTTAATTATTTTTTTTCGTATCTAGAAATAATAGTAATGATATAAATTCATCATATATAATTTAAACAGCGAGTAAACTAAAATGAAATCCACCATATACTCTATCATAAATTTAGCTATAATGTATAAATATTCGTTTGCTACAAACATGAATATTACTATCTTAAACAAATGCCCGTGGGATATGGATATATACAATCATAATCCTAGTACAAGAAACTGGGACCATATATGCAGACAAATGCCGTCTAATTCAGAATGTAAATTTTCTATAAATCAAGATAAATTCGAGTCTGGATTAATTAAAAATATATTAGGAGAACAGGCTACTCTATTTGAATTTACTAAAAATAAATACGGAATTTGGTATGATATATCAGTTATACCACCAGGTAGCGGAAATTGTTATAGCTGGGACGAATGTTTTAACAAAAGCAAAAAAAGAGGGTTTAATGATGCTTTAAATGTTATTGTAGACCAAAATAATGCCATTAAAAATAATAGATGCAAAAATCTAATATGTAGAGATGAAAAATGTAATGACGGGTATTTATATCCGTTTGACGATGAGAAAACACAATTTTGCAATCTGGGAGTAAAATTTAGATTAGAATATTGCTAAAATCCACAGTTATCTATAGATATATCAGGAGAGTTATTAATCTTAAATCCAACATAAGAATACTTATAATTTAGATAAGTTAAACTAGTTATCCCAACAACAGTCCACAGTATTAATCCTGAGTAAATATAGACATTGCCAAACTGAAAATAAGCTATGATTACTAATAGAAGAATTGGTAGTATAAATAAGTTAAATGCTTTCTTTAGTCTAAACCAGTTAAATTTATTATTACAAAACTCTCTAGTGCTAAATAATTCTCTTTCTTTTGGGTCTAGAGAATATCTAGAATTTATATAATTATTTCTTTTTTGAATATTATTTAATTCATTTAATCCAGAGGATAAACTAGATAAGAACGAAGACATTTTAATATGCGTAGATACTATCTATAATATTTTTTGATAAATTATTTAATAAAATAAACAAAAAAAAATTATCTAAATAAAGTAAACTATTTAATCAAAATCTATAAGCATATACATGTATTTAGGTGCAGACAAAACTACACTTAGTTCATTCATTACTCTTAATTTCAACATAGCAACATTTAACATTTTGCTAAATTTTATTTTATTATATGTGTTTAATTTTAATAATTCTTTAATGTTGTAATTTTCTACTACTCTTTCATTGACTATTTTTCCAAAATTATTAGTAATCATTACTATTTTAGCAGCTGTGTTGTACCCATTACCTACTATTTTTAAATCATTATCTAGTTTTAGCTGAATCTCTCCATAGTTAGAATATCTATGTCTAAACGGGTTATCTAATTCTTCTAGAGACATGCAATGGTTAATCATACCACTCAATGCACTTTTCATATTTTCTATAGACAATCTTAATTTACACTCACAATTTACTAAATTTAAACCACATACACATCCGAAGTTCATATAAATTTTAACTCCTCTTTTATTATATTTAGCTATTCTTTCAATAAATTTAATATTTTGACTATAGCTAAAGTTTCTTGAGCTGAATAAATTATAATTGTATTCAGATATATTTTTTTCTACATGTTCAGAGAATACAGAAATAATATCGTTTTCGTTGTTAATATAATTTTTACAAATTGACAAATCAAAATGTTTTTCCATGTATGCTTCCATATTTCTTGTAATAAATATTAAATCAATATCATAATCAGAATCAACGCTTACTAATTTCGTTAACATAAAATTATCGCCATTTAAGTAATTTTCAATATTGTCAATATCTTCACCAGCAATATCTTCTTCATATAATTTTTTAATTATGTATTTCTTATAAAAACATGATAGACTAGTTAAAGTCATATATATCATACTTTTTAATACTCTTTCTTTTTCATCATTTTCCATGTTTTTGTATCTTCTAAAATCTACACTGTTTGAGTTTAATTTGCTGAAATATCCTAATTCGTAAATAGTTTTTAACCACTTTGATATATCTAATAGATTGAATAAGTCGTTAGAAACATCAATATAGATGTCAATGTCGCCACCAATGAACTCTTCTAAATTTAAAGATTTATAGCTAAAGTCATATAACATACCCTCTTCATTTGCCCGTTTAAGAACATATGAACCTGAGATATATACATATTGTGGTCGTTGGATTGATTCGATATTCATGATTGTCTTTATATTAAAATAATATAAAAATCAATTTTTTTATACATGATAGACTAAAGATAATAAAAATGTAAAAAAAAACAAATAGTTAACGTATTTACTCAATTATTTCTTCTTCAATTACTTGATATTTTCTTACTTTGATAAACCCCTTATGAATAATTAAGTTTTTCTTTAAGAAAGTGTCAAATCCCAGAGGATAATTCATTTCTACTTTTTTTAATACAAATTGTAGTCTTAATTGAATGTCATATATTTTTTGATAGAAAGAGTTAATATCGCATTTAATTTTATCAAATGACCAAAATGTAAATAATACAGAATTGATATTATTTTTTAAAATAGTATCGTTTTTGCATAATTTTGATAATTCGTATCGGTTAATATTATATTCCCCAACTAAAATAGGTATAAGCATTTTAGTGTTTTTACTAATTGATTTTTCTTCTTTTTTCAAATTAGCTCTTACGTTCTTGATAGACTTGATAACCTTAGGTACTACATATAAAGAATATCCAGAATGGTTATCCTCAATAAGAGAGACTCGTCCGAATAGCATAACAAGCATAGTTGGTTATGGTTATATAAGCTTAAAAAAAAATCAATTTTTTTATTTTATATTATCGTATATAGAATAAGTATGCAACGTAATATCTTTAAACAAATGCTTCTGAATTGTATCTTAGTCTATCAATATCAACATATTTATCTTTAGCGTACTCAAGCTTAACATTTATTAATTGTTTTGACATATTTTTATGAGTTAACCCATTCTTTGGTATTTTAAATTTACCATAGAAATGAATATTAAATAATTTTATAATTGCAATCTCTATGTTTTGCATACATTCTTTATCAGATAATTCCATCTCAATATATTTTCTAAATTCTTCATTAAATAAAACTTTTAAGTCAAAATGTAATCTAACTAATACTTTACACAATTCTAATTTTTCTTTACAATACATAAAGTTATTAAACGACATAGTCTTAAAGTAAGATTCTGTAATTTTGTTATTAATTAACTTGATTCTATTATTTTCATTTTTTATTTTAAAGTCGCAAGAATTAATAATAGTTCTCAGTATAGAAGTTCTGCAGTTTATCATCATAGCTGACCATGTTCTGGCATATCCGATATTATCTATAACATTTTTATACTCTTCTTTACTCCATATATCTCCTTCTCTTTCAATAAATTTATTATTTTCAAATTCTTCATATTTTTTATCTTCTATTACTTTTTTTTCAAAAATGTCAAATATATCAATATATCCTCTGGCGTGTCTCGGTTCGTTATCTTTTTCTTTGAGACCTGTATTAAAATCAAAGAATGTTTTACATTCAGTACACATAACTTGAGAGCATCCATCAATTTTAAATATTTTGATTCCGCAAGTCGGGCACGGTTTTGTTTCTTTTTCTATAGACTTTAACGATTTTAATATTTCACCATCGCATTCATGAATAGAAATGTTATCTATACTCATATTTTCATCACATCCTGCGCATATATGATTATTACAATAATTGCAAAAGTAAAAATTAGTATCATCGTCTCTATATGCATATTTTTTACAATCTGCATTTTGGCATAATTTGAAATTGTCTACAGAAAGATTATTTATTTTTTCATGAATTATTTGCCCCATCGCTTCTTTAAGATATCCATGTGTTTCGTTGACTGATTTTAATAATTCTTCTTTTTTCTTATTTAGAGCTAATTTTAACTTAGTATCTAATATATTTTTTTTCTCTTCTTTGAAAATAAATTCTTTTAGGCATTTTCTTTCTAGCAATGTATATGCTTTCCCAGTAAGATTATTCTTGAAATCATTTAGAAATAAGAATTCTTTACAATTCATACAATTAGTTTCTTTTTCGTCGGTATTGTTATAATTGAAAAAACACGCACCGCATGTAGAAAACTGACAATATTTACATACTATCTCTTTGCGCCTAGACTTTGTATATTTTAAGGTACAAATCTTACACTCTGACATTATGTTTGATGAATAAGTTGAAAGATAGCTGATGAGACAAACTTATACTAAGCTTATACAAACTTAAAAAAAAAATCAATTTTTTTATAACCACTATCTAGAATATAGATAATATTATAATTGGCATAATAACTAACCCTGATGCGGACAATTGTAATTTATTGTTGTTTGCAAGGCTAACTATTTCAGGCGGTGTATTTGACGATGTTATATCTGTAGACTGGCTTTGTTCTTCTATATTTCCACCGCTTGGTGTAATTTCTTCGTCTACGCCTTGCGTATCTTGAATATCTACATTGTCTTCTAGGCTCCCTTCTAGACTATTTGTAATCTCTGGATACATATCTATAGTAATACAACCTGCTTTCTGTGTCTCATTTGTTTTAATATTTTTAATATAACAGGTATTTTCGCACCAAGTGGCTAATTTGCAATCTCTAATTGTTTCACAATAGTTCATACATGATAATGAACTGTTCACATTATAAATAGAATACATATCCCCACCAAAATAGTCTACATCTGGTATAAGTAAGTAAGAATTTACTTTTTGTATAATATTATAGTCGTAAGAAATTATAATATACGCTAATAAATATTTCTGTATGCTTTGTATTGTTTTCATTTTTTTGATTTATATATTAATTTATATATTATAAGATTAAATATAACTAATGAATAATTATATAGTCAATCGTAGAGAAACTATAGTAATTCCAAAAGCGGTAGCCGATGGTCGCCGTGTTAACTATGTGCTAAATATTATATTTTTGACTTGGTCAGTATTGACTATTATTATGTATTTTACAAATGTAGAAGTCCCCGATTATTTAGACATTGGCGTGTCTATTACAGCTATTGCTATTTCGGTGGTATATCAAGTATATAAGTACTATAGCTTTAAAAAAAGTGAAATTTCTAAAATATTTGACGACCCTGACTTAGCATTAAAAAGAAAAAACGAGTCTAAAGAAAATAATAGACGTATAGCTATTAAACCTATTCAGAATGTAGATAGTCCTTCATTAGAAATGCTGAATTTAGCTGATGTGAAAGTAAATTTTTAAATTAATTTTATACAAGATGTTCTACTTTTTCTTCATACATATATTTTGTTTTATATTCTAACGACTCAATTATATGAAACTTTTTTTTTATTTTTCTTTTCATAGCATGAATCCAAGCTTTGATATTTTTAGAAGTATAAATATTAAAATATATTACACAATTTTCCAACATGATATCATCACTTAGTCCAGAATTACTCGGCTCTACAATGGTAGATATATTTAGTTTAAATCCTGCTTTTGCTATATACAAACAAAATTCTCTATGTATGTCTTTAGAAAAATTATACATTATGCTATTTGTATTAGGTTTTTTATACATACATTCGGATTTTACTAGCTTAATTTCTATATTGCATTCTGTGTCGTGTAAATCCATAGGGCTAATTTCAATACCATAAATATTTTTATTAGAAAACTCACATTTATCTTTTTTTAAATAATTATTGACATATTTATATAAAGAATTATGTTCAGGGTATTTTATATCTAAAGACATAATTTCTGCCGGACTATCTAATTCTAAGTTATAATGACTATACATAAAATTTATAAAATTATTCATTTTGATTTCAGCTAGTTCTTTTTCGTATACGGCATCTATATCTCCGTTCATAATAGATATAACATCTATTTCTATTCCATATATCATTTCCATACTAAGTATATTATCAGTATCGTTTCCGATTATTTTATTACTGTATAAAGAAAATATACCTAGAGATTGATTAGCTTTATCTTTTTCACCTTCTACTATTGCATTTGTTTTAAAAAATCTTCCAATTCCATAATAATCTAATATTTCTTCATTTATCAGTTTACAACTGCAAAAATTATGATTTTTATATCTATATTCTAAAACACCAATAACACACACTGGTCTAACGTGTGTCATGAAAAATTGATTTTTAATTTCTTCTATATTAGAATGAGACACAATAAGTATAAGATGTTGTCTTTATTTGAATTTAATTATTCAGATATTGTACCAATTAAACACATTGATAAATATTCAGACGACATAATTAATAGTGGTTTTGACGTTAATAAAGAATTTGATGATTTTACTTTAAAATCTATTATACATAATACTGAATATATTCCGAAAAAAAAAGAAATTAAATTATGTTCTACTAAAGATTGTAAAAAAAGAGCATTAAGAAATAATACATGTAGAATGCATCTTCTTGCTGACAAAAGTAATAAATGTATTGTAGAACGTTGTTTAAATCTGAAATACAGGTATAACTCTGGAGACAAAAAAAATAGTTATGATAAACATTGTCATAATCATAGACGTTCTTTGATGTTTAAAATTCAGTTAGAACAATCTAAAAAATATAACTAATCATTTTTTAATTATTTGTACAATTTAGACCCCTCAGAGAAGGAGATAATGTTTTTACTTCTTTATTCTCTTCTAATTGAGTATTAATTGATAAAGAAAATTCACCACAATCTTGAGAATCTTTACATTCAAATTGTTTTTTTATATAAAATATTTCTTCAATTTCTGAATACCATTCAGTTTCTATAACTTCATCAAATTTAGATAATATTTTAAATCTAAATTCTCCGTTAACATGGTTATGATAAATAAAATATAAACCATTCATTATATTATTATTTCTTTCCATCTGTATCCAGTCTGATTCTTTATTATTGTTTTTTATTTTTATAAACATATTATTAATACCACATTTCATATTTGAAGGCGTAATAGCTAACCACCAATAATTAATATGGTGCGGCTTTAATATAACTCCCTTTTCTTCTAGTCTTAAGAAGTTATCGCAATTTGAAAACTCCCAAATTATCTTTTCTCTTCCATAATTTGAATTACCTGTTAACTTTTGCCATGCTTGGTTGCTTAAATCTAAATCCCCATATTTACATTCAGGACATAAATTATCTATAAGTATAGTTTCAAACCTGTCTTTATACTTAATAGTTGCGCACATTCCGCATGTAAGTGAATTATCTATCATAGGCATATTAACCGCAGCTGTCATTAAATTATTATAATTCCAACTTAGACTTTTGAAGCCACAAAACTGGTTTTCTTCTGAGGCCCCATACGATGTCATATCTCCGCTATATTGAGCAGAAACAACATTATTATATTTTTTATATACTGATAATGTTAATAGTAAAGTTGAAATTTTTTTGATAAGAGATTGAAAATACATTTTTTAATAGTTTTGATTTGCTATATTATATAAGTTAAATATTTACAAATAAATAAAATACTTTTTTAATATATTCAAATAATTATGTCAGAAAAAGAGTATGTAGAAAATATAAAATCTGCGAGTGGGTACATATTTGAAGGGTTAGAAACCGAAGGATATTGTTTTAAAGTAGTAGACGGAGATACTATTAAATGTTTAATTAAAGTAATATCTCCTATTTTTTCTAAAGACATAGAAATAAAATATTTAAAACTAATAGTAAGATTAGATGGTATAGACACTGCAGAAAAAAAAAGTATAAATGAAAAAGAAAAAAAACTTGCAGAAAAAGCGACTAATTTTACTAAATTATTATTAGAAAATAAAATGGTCAAACTTAAATTTTTAAAGATAGATAAATACGGTAGACATTTATGTAATGTGTATAAATCCGGAGTATCTGGTGGTTCTGTAAGTGAACAACTTATAGAAAATAATTTAGCAAATGAATACTTTGGTGAAAAAAAAGAAAGCTTTACTAAATTAATTTAATAAATTATTTTCTTGAAAACAGAGAAAACATTTGCAGTAGCTCCTTGTTTAATTTTTCTTTAGACTTTTTAATAGAATCATAGTCTATAGAAATATTAATAAAATTATCTCCTTGTTCTAATTTATAAAAATCTACATTAGAATAGCAATTATTCTTCCAATATTTGTATAATTTTTTATAATCTTCTTTCTTCTTATTCATACTATTCATTAATCTATTTACAATTACGTTGAAACATTTATTATAATTTTCTTCTCCTAAATTGCTTAGCAATACAGCAATGTCCTGTTTAGAAAACTTTATGTCTGATTCTAAAAACGCATCCGGTTGACTTGTCATTTTTTTAAAATAATAATTTTTAGTATTTGACTTTAACAACTTACTAAATATTATACAGCGGCTAGAGGTAGCTAAATCTCTATATCTAAGGTAGCCTTCTGACAATATACCGCCGTTATTAACATATAATATTTCAGCTAAATCATCTAAAGACGAAACCGGTATGTTGTCTATAACATTGTAATATATGTTCTTTACAAACATAAAGAAATCTTTGTCTTTCAATTTATAAACTTTTTTCATATTTTCGTCATAAACATTAATATATGATTTAATGCTAGAATTAGACCTAAACGAGTAAACAGTTCCTTTCATAATATCAAAGTATAATTGATAAAGTATACAAGAGCTAAATAAATTCAATTTTTTTTTATATAACTCTTTACAAAATTTGAGAATTCTTTCATATTATTAGGTATGTCTTTGCTTTTACTTTCTATATGCATAATATTAATACTATATTTTTTATCTTTTTTCAAAAGTTCGTTGAATGTAAGTCCTTTGTATTTGCCGAAAGAAATAGTATTATAATTTTCGCCATGATTGCAATCGGGATGGTATTTGCTAATATGAAAATCTATAATAGAATCAAAGCTGTCTACCTTTAACAGCTTATCTAATGAAGAAGAAGTAGTTGACGTTTCGTTGCTTTCTAAACTCTCTACACTATCTTTAGACTGTAAAGAAAATTTATATTTATCTCTATTTAAATCTAATTCTATAGTATCTGAATCTATGCCAGATAAATCTTTGAGATAATATATTTTCTTTTTTTTACAAAATCTATATTCTTTTCTTTCAGAAGTTTCTGCAAATATCTTATTTGAATGTTTTACGCATACTCTAATATATTTTTTACTTATAACGTTAATTTCCATATTGAGTTCAGTCAAATAAAAACATTCGCATTTTTTTGAAAGCATGTTTATAATTAATATAAAATAATTATTTTGATATTAAGAGAGTTAAAAAAGACAACTTATATTATATATTTTAAAAAATATCTAATTATCATTTGTCAAATTTATTTTAAATATTGTCTACACATAGGACATCTGATCTCAATCTTGACTCTAGAATCAATTAAATCTTGAATATACGCAGATAGACATTCTACATGATAATAATGTCCGCATTCAGTTTTTATAAATCTACAGTCTTCTTCTAGACATATAGAACACAATTGTTTTCCATTCGCAGAAAATTGGTCTTTGTATTTTAAATTGACATTCTCTAATTCTTCTGTATACTTCTTTTTAACATTTCGTATTTTGTTATATAAATAATTAAGATACATTTTATGAGATTTTAGCTCTCTATTGCAATTTCTTTCTATTATAGTAATAGAGTCTAGCAGACATACTTTTTTTTTATCACAATTAATAATATTGTCAATTATTTTTCGCAGTCTAATATTTTTACTTTCTATAGAATCATAACTTTTTATAATAATTTTTTCTAACTTTTCTTTTTCTACGTTTACCTTATAGTCTGTAAACTTTAAGTTAAATTTTTTGTAAAATTGCCGAATCTGCTTATGAACTAAATAAGTATTCTTAAATAATTCTTTATTGTCATTTTCAATTAAACATATTGATTTTATAAAATATCTAGTATGATTAATTATTTTACAGTCTTTAGAAGTTAATGTTAATTTTGATTTCATGGGATTGACATCATTACAAACTAACTTTATTTTATTATTTGTCAGCATAAATAACATAAGTTTATTTATCATAACTCTAGATAATAATATCTTAACCTCTTCGCATATCTTTTCTTTAATATTAAGCAGACTTTCTTTTTTTTCTTTATTCATAGATATTTTATTTCTTTTTAATATCTCTTTACACACAAAAAACATATTAGCCTTCCAAACATGCTCGTATTTATTATCTAGACTTTGCAAGTCATTTTGAATATTATGGTATTGTCTAAAGACTTCTAATCTACTAAAGTCGTAATATTCCATATAAATCGTAATTTAGAGGCTAATATATATAGTTATCGTCTAATGAGTTAAATATAAAATATAATATAGTCTCTAGATATATAATAACAATTATCTAGCGCTATAAATATAACAGTAATATACAAAAATGAGTCTAACTAACGTAGTAATATGTATAATAATAATATTAATTATTGCCAAATTGTTAGATAGCTATACTTACTATATTAATGAAGATTATAATTATATCACAAGTTGCGATGATTTTATACAATATATAAATGAAGGCAGATATAAAAATAGTAAAATATGTAATAAATGGATTCAGCTAGAAAATGATGACAAAATATTTATAAGAGATTTGATGTGTCATGAAATACTTAATTATAAAGAAAGCAAGCCGTCATTTAAAAAAATGTATAAATCCGCATGTAAACAAATATTGATGACATCTATACTAAGTGCATTGATACTTTCTTCTTCTTTTACTAAAAATATAAAACAAAATAGTTTAGGATATTTTGTATCAAATATAGTATAAAGATATTATAATATTGTGTAATTAAACATGATAGATACCATTTTAAATATTACAATAGTACTACTAATTATTATTTTCTTAATACTAATAAAAACAAATAGTTATAAAAATGACGAAGAAGAGTTTGGATATACAAACTATAAATTAAAAAAACAAACAAATGAATGCAATACAAATATACAAATTCCGGTTGATTACAATCATGTTAAACAAAGAAGTGTCAGAAGAGATATAGATTTTATACAGTCAGAAAAATTCAATAAAAGAAAAAATATAGAAAAAAATGCTAGAAAAAAATATATAGAACGTAAAAATGAAATAGATTTAGAAACAGAATCAGAAACTATTAATTCTATAGACAAAGAAATAATTAAACTTATATCAGAATACAGAATGATAAAAAAAGGTATATTAGAAATAAATAATATAGAAAAAAAATATAAAACTATAGAAAATATCATAAATAAATTAGAAAATAATTCACAGTTAATCGAGAATATAGAAATAAAAATGAGATTATTAAATGAATATATAGCTTTATTGCAAAACTAACTTAACTTATTATATATATCTCTAGTCTGCAATCCTATCATTGATTCTAATATCATTATAAATCCAGCAGAACGACCAACTAGTCCGCTTTTATCTGGTACTAATTGAGTTATCAACATGGCCGAATACGCTATAACAGTTTTATTATAATACTTCCAGTTAGTATTGCCTACTTTTCTTACTTTTCCTATAAAGAAATAAAGAATTATACTGCACAACGCTATTATAAACCATTTGCCAACTATATTAGAAATCATAAGAATACCTATTAGTACACGCAAACAGACACACACATTAAACGAAAATTCAGCATAATTATCTGCCGTAAATATAGTTTTGTCAAAGTATTTGTTATCATAATTTAGCATAATTCTATTTTATTTTTGTTGCTTATATTATTATACAAAATTGTTTTTTCATTTATAATGATATATAAATTATATTCTGCTAATAACAATATTATAAATTTCTAATAAATAGTCTATAGAAATTATGATGAGACATGAAAGCGAAAAGAATAATACAATAGCTAAAATTATATCTAGAGACAACTTAAAAAATCTTGTACATGAATGCGAAAAAGCTTTAAATAAAAAATTTACAGTAATTGAGATAGAATCTCTAGTAAGATATGTAAAAAAAATGAATCATAATATTATACAATCTCAGATTAATACAGACGCCACATTAGAGTCAGCAAATAAATATATATGCAATAGCTATAAAACTTTTATAAATGAACCTAAAGCATTTGATGTAAAAGAAATGCTAAAAGACCAAATGGACTCTAAGTTAAACACTAAGTCTGAAAATTCAGCAGTGTGGAATAAATACCAAGTTGAGAAATTTTCAAACAATAATTCAAATATTGTAGAATCAATGACAAATTTAAATATGTCTTCCGGAGATCCCGCGGTGCTGAAAGAAATTACAAAAATAGTAAACAGAGATTCTTTAGTTAGAGATATTAATATTTTAATTGACTCCAGATATCAAAACAGGTCTAATCAAGACCGCTCTAAGTTTTCTTTTAGTATTGTATCAGAAACTAAAAATAAGTCAGAGGGTTCTGGTACCATTATATCTAATGCAGCATTAAAAGATATTGTAGAAATTGAAGTATTCCCTTTTAGTATTCCTTACTTTAATGACGCAGATAACTATTATAAAAAAATTACTATGTCTATATTAGAATTGTCAGCTAGTAGTATTGACGCATACGAAAACTCACAGTTTCACTTTCTTTTTGATATAGAAAAAAGATTAAATTTATTATATCTAACTCCAATTAACAAAGTATTTAAATTTCATAAACCAATTGCAAAAATAAATGAAATGACCATTAAATTCGGTAGCCCGCTTGCTACTATTACATTTGAAAAAGACAGACTGCAGACAAAAAATATAAATTATTCTGCCAATCCTATGACTATTGAATTTCACGAACCGCATAATCTTCTTACTGGAGATATTGTTTACGTTAATGATTTTGAAACATTAGATAATGCGAGAGACTTAGGTATTATTAATGATATTAATACACCTAAAGGGCATCTATGCTCTCGTGTAGATTCTACTACGATTTCTATTAATATAGATGCTAGCTTAGTCAAATTCCCAGACATCACTAGAAATTTTATGATTTATCTAGGTAGTAAAAGACTATTAATACCATTCAGAATTAGATACTTAGATATATAAATGATTTGTCTATAGAATAAGTACTAATTTGATATATTTTCTATATTCTACTAATATTAATAAGAGTTAAGCATATTTTACATATGATACTTTTGCAATTTAATTTATAACTGAAGAAAAAAACAGACTATATATGTAGCAACATTTTGTCAGAGAGTACCCCCCCCCCCTCACCATGTGCAGTACGGTGTAATAAAATAGTCAAATATTATACATCATAGATTAATAAATATTATAAACTATTAGTATAAATCCAAAACAAGACTTTGTGTTTGTACAAACAAGACAAGAAAATTATAACAGATCATGCGTAAATGAATACATCATTGTACAAATATTAATCAATAATACATTTCATAAATGTGCAATGAGATACAAGTAATTGTGTATAATATTTTTTTTAATTAAAGATTATATAGATATATTTATAAAGAAATGCCCGAGTGTAAAGTTTGTAAGTTTTCATGCAAATATCAGTCCGAATTTAATAGACATTTAAATTCTAAAAAACATGTAGATAATTGCAATAGTAAACATTTTTGCGCTGGATGCTCTAAACAGTTAAGTAATGATTTTAGCAAAAAAAGACATGAAAAAAATTGTAAGAAAATCATTCAGAATATAAAAAATAATATTAATACTCAAAACAACGCAGAAGTTATCAATAATATAACTAACAATAACAATATCAACATAACTATCCCCGAATCTAAACTCAAAGACGCCGAAACTATTGCTATGACTTTTGAAGAATTATTAAATAAAAAATCTACGAACTGTATTCAAAGATTAATTTTAAATCAGATGAATGAAGAAAGCCATGACTTAATGGATTATGTTGATATTTTTGATAAGAGTATAGAAAATAAAGTAAATGAAATTATTGAAGACCATAATAAGAATTGCTCTATTATTAATTATGTTGAAAAAACAAATGAAAATGGAGAAAAATACACTAAGATGGTAGAAATGACACCGATTACACATCCTAATCATGATTGGTCATGCCATCACGCCGAATCTAAATTTAAAGTAGATGACTCTATAATTAGCAATATCTTAGCAACTACTCTTTTGAATAAAGATAAGATTGTAATTACTCATGACAACAATGCATTCGGGCGTACAGATTTATTATTTAAGCATGCAAAGGCTCTACATGTAGATTCTATACTTTTAGATTTTCTTAGTAAGAGTAAAAAATATAAACATTTTAATTTATCCGAAGACTTCAGACCATCTAGCCAATTAAAAAAAGATTATCCTGAATTTTATGATTCTCTAGAAATACAAGCTCATAATAATATGAATATTTTTAATAGATTAAGCTCTCGTAGATAAATATTTTATATACTAGTTATAAAAATATAAAACTTTTTTTTGATATCAAAATTAATATAACATAATTAGATATAAAATAATTTATCTATAGACTAAGATGACAGACAATATTTTGATTAATTTAAGCATAATATCTAAAATATGTTTAGACAATAAGATTTATATGAATGATGAAGGTTTTTTAAGTATAGAGACAAATACTATTTTTCAAGGCATAACTAGATTTATATTTAGAAATAGTAGAAGCAAAACAATAAGTAATTTAAACAGTTTCTATAATAGCGTTTTTAGTTATATAGACAATGTAATCCCTCTAATTGGGCTAAAAGACAAATCAAATTCTGATAACAATAAGCAAAACCCGTTTGACCTTTTGGGTAAAAATCAGTTTGACAAATTTGCATACAAAAATAAGAATTGTGGTTTAAAGACATTATTGATATATTTACGGAAGTCTTCTGCTGGATTAGAAAATTTAAGAGAAACTTATAGTAGCGATATTGTGATGACATCTAAGTTAGATATTATTTTAGACAACGTTAGGTTATACGTATCTAAATTAGAAAAAAAGATTAATGATAAAGATATCTGTTAAAGTTATTGTAAATTTATATATTTTTTTAAAATTGAATTTTAGATTTATTACAATAACAGAAGCAATTTGGTATGAGTTCGCATAAGAAGCAGCTAGGGCAATTTTTTACAACAAATGTTAATTATATTTTATCTGAGTTTAAAGAAGAAATAGTATCTAATTCATCTATATACTCAGGACTAACAATAGTAGAGCCTTTTGCTGGAAATAGAGATTTGATAAATTGGTTAACAAATAATAGTATACTAGATATCTTCAGTACTAAAGAATTATATGACATACAACCGAAATCTGGCAATATTATATATAGAGATACTTTAGCGAATCCGCCTGTATATGAAGATAAATTCGTAATAACAAACCCTCCGTACTTAGCATTAAATAAATCTTCAAAATAATCTGCAAAAAATTCAAACAAGACGATTTATACAAATGTTTTATCAAAAGTCTAATTTTAGATAGACCACTGGCTGGCATTATAATAATACCTCTTAATTTTCTATGTTCTATTAGAAAAAATGACATAGAGTTAAGATTAGAATTTTTCTCTGTTTTTCAAATAAAAAATATCAATATTTTTAACGAACAAGTATTTGATGATACTAAATATTCTGTATGTTCTATACAATTTTATAATTCAAAGTCTATAGAAATATATGAAAGTTATGTACGGATTTATAAAGATAAAAAAGTTGAAACAGAATTTATGTTTAATTTTAAAGATTCGAATAATTTTAATAAAAAAAAATACTGCTTAATCAGAGGAGATATTTATGACACTTCTAAATTTACAACGTCTAAAGATATATGTTAATAGATTAACAAAAAATAATATTGATGAAATCGGCATTACTAGGATTCTAGTTAAATGTATTGATGATAATTCTAATAAGACTATTTGTATGAAATATTTAGAAAATGAAGAAGAATTATATGTAGATAATACAGAAAATTTATCAGCTAGAAGTTTTATGACTCTGATTATAAGAAATAATAATAATTCTTTAGACGAAACAGAACAAAGAAAGTTAGTTGAATTGTTTAATGAATTTCTAAATAATCATAGAAAAAAATATAACTCGTTATTTTTAGTTAATTTTAGAGAAAGTTCGGATATTGCTAGAAAAAGAGTTAGCTTTACTTTAGTATATAATTTAACTAATTATCTGATTCTTAATCGTATTTAATTATTGAATCGTATTTATTTACAAATTCATACATATCTAAAATATGAACTGAATTATTTTTTTTAAACTTATTGCTCAAATGAATAAATTTATTTTTATTTTTATAGCAAAAAACCCCATCTAAAATATTTATAAATATAACTGATTTGTTATTTATAGAACAATTACATTTAAATTGTGCATTTATAAAATGATAAACTTCTTTTAAGCTTCTAATTTGAGCACCGCCACTTCCGCAAATAAACTTTAGATTAAATAGATACACATTATTTGTAGTTTCTAGCAAATAGTCAAAGTTTTCTGAAAAATCATATGACATTTCACACCAGTCATATTTATTTAATTGTTTCTTTAGACTGTAAATATCTACAATACTGTTAGTAGTTAAATTTAATCTAAAATAGTTAGCTTTGTTTTTATCTACATTTAGTTTAATATCTTTAAGTGTTTTTTCTTGGTATTTTTCACATTCGTTTCTTTTTCCAGAACAATACCAGCTTTGACTTTTTCTCCAGTCTTTTGTCTGAAATTTAGAAGATATAATTTTACTAAACTTAATATCCTTTGAAACTATTTTAAAGCTTTGCAGATTATAAATCATCATAAAACACATTGATTATCTTTTCTTTTTAGATTGTATAAAATAATATTTTTTTTCAATTTTTTTTAAAAAAAAATCTATAATTATTTTTAAATAAATATAAAAATCTATATTAGTAATTTTCATTAAAGAATAAATATTTCAACGCAATACTCTTGTCTTCTACACTAAAACCGTCTACTATTTTTTCTATAGTCTCTAGAAGAATTTGAACTCTTCTGTCTAGCTCTTTTTTGTTTTCTTTGTCTATAGACAAATTAGTTATTTTTTTATTTATGGGTGGCTTGATTTGTAGGCTTCAAAATCAGCCGTTAAAGATTCTAATTTCTGTGCTAGAAATTGCACAGCCCCTAGTAAAGTATTAGTTATTTCTCTGTTGCTAACTGATCTAAAGTCTTCGATACCATTACGGTTCTCAATGTTTACAGCAGCGGGGATAATTTCTTCAACTTCTTGAGCAATAAGACCTGTATGGATAATGTCCTGTCCGATATAATTATACTTAGTTAGTTTGAGATTCATAATATTATCATAAGTTTCATGTAAAGAAACTTCTTCAAAGTTTTCTTTAGCTCTACGATCAGATGTTTCCCAGAGGCTTTCTACATATAAGTTTTCTTTAGATAATCTTAAGCACTCAGTCATAACCCCGCCAGTCATTAAATTTACAACAAAATTACCATCTTCACTAGCAGCAGTAATATCAGTAGCAACGACGCCCACATTGCCGTATTCTACATTAGCATTAGCAGAATTTTCTATTTGAAATTTCATCCCAACGCCAAGACCGTTAGCAGGCGTTCCGCTAGTAGTTCGCGTAATAGTTAACGGATTTCCTTGGGTGTCAGCAACCGCGCTATCAAAAGTTAGATTTAAACTATTCATACTAATAGAATTAATCCCTGTAATATCTTTAGACGAATTCAATACAAGAGCTTTGCTAGCTTCAGCAACACCCTGTGTGGTATCAACATAATTTAGTTCAGCAGCAGTTGACGTAATAAGCACACCGTTTAATTTAAGGCCTTTGTCAGTTCCATTATGAACCGCAACGTTAACACTGTTAGCCGCATTAATAGTTAAATTATTGCTATCATCCATAGTAAAGTCGGCCTTGCTTGTAGGCGCGCTTCCGCTGTTATCATTGTATGTAAGTCTTAAGACATTGCCAGTTGAATGATTAATCTGTAGACCATAAGTTAAATCACTAGTATTGATACCGACATTTCCGGTTGTGTTAATATTTTCAGCAGTCAAATCTTGAGCAGAGAAAGTAGAAGTATTAATAGTATCAGCAGAAAGAACATTAATATTACTAATGTCTCTGTCGGCGTTTAATACTAGAGCTTTACTAGCTTCAGCAGTGCCAGCGGTGGTGTCTACATAGTTGAGTTCAGCAGCGGTAGCCGTCACAAGAACATTGTTTAACTTAAGACCGATAGTACTTCCGTTATGTCCAGCAATGTTAAAGCTGTCGCTAGAATGAATAATTGTTTCGTCTCCAGAAGAATTAATAGTAAGTTTACCATCGCTGCTTACGTTCATATCTACAAAGTTAGCCGCACTGCCATCAGCGTCATCATAAGTTAAACGGAGAACATCGCCGGTAGCACTATTAATTTCTAACTTCTTAGCAGGGGCAGAAGTGCCAAGACCCATAAGTCCGACATTAGTTAGGCGCATAGTTTCATTACCAGCATTATAGAAACGTAGTTCATCGTTGTCATCACCAGCCGCAGTTTCAGCCGAAATTCTCGTGTCTTGGTCAACATCCGTAACGCCACCGAGACTTCCCCATGAATTACCAGCACCGAAACCTTCAAATTGCGAAGTCTCACTGTTGTATCTAATTTGACCTAATACACCAACTGGTCTAGCCGTTGTGTCTCCAACAGGTATACGGAGAGAAGGACCGTCCACTACAACGTTAGCACTTAAAGTAGAATTTCCGCTAACTGTAAGAGTTTGGCCAATGTTTACACTCTTAGCAATACCAACGCCACCGTCAACGACGACAGCTCCAGTAGTAGAACTAGTAGAATCCGTAGTGTTGTTAGCATTTACAATTCCTTCTATATTCGCATTTCCAGTAATATCAGCAATTCCAAATAATTTGAAATAACCATCTACGCTTTCGCTATCTCCGACAAATAGAGCTTTCTTAATACCAGCACCGCCGTTTACTACAAGAGCACCGCTGTCAGAACTAGTTGAGTTAGTAAGGTTTGTAATTTTATGTATGCCGCCAACGTTTAAGTTTTTAGCAATACCCACACCGCCAGCAGTAGTAATAGCGCCAGTGCTAATACTAGTTGAATCTTCTGTAGACGCAGCAGTTAATTTAGAAGAAGATAGAATATTAATATTACTAATATCTCTGTCTCCGTTTAGAACAAGAGCTTTACTAGCTTCTGCCGTACCAGTAGTGGTGTCTACATAGTTAATTTCTTCAGCGGTAGCCGTCACAAGAACTCCAGCTAACTTAAGACCAACAGTGCTTCCATTATGACCAGCAATATCTAAATTATTTGTATCTTTAATAAATGTTGTTTCGCCTATAGAATTAATAGTAAGATTACCGCTTTCGCTGACAGTCATATCTACATAGTTAACAGCACTGCCGTCCGCGTCGTTGTAAGTCATACGTAGAACATCACCAGTCGCACTATTAATTTCCAACTTTTTAGCAGGAGCCGAAGTTCCTAAACCTAACAAGCCAACATTAGTTAAACGCATACTTTCACTACCAGCGTTATAGAATCTTAACTCGTCGTTATCATCACCAGCGGCAGTTTCAGCTAGAATCTTAGTATCTTGATCTACATCACTTACACCTCCAAGACTACCCCATGAATTGCCAGCGCCAAACCCTTCAAATTGCGAAGTTTCGTTATTATAACGAATTTGACCAAGCTGACCAACAGGTCTATCAGAAGTACTGCCGACAGGTATACGGAGAGAAGGGCCGTCTACGTCAACATTACCGTCAACATTTAAGTTTTGACCTACGTTTACACTCTTAGCAATACCAACACCACCAGCTACCTTAAGAGCACCCGTAGTAGTAGACGAAGAATCAGTTGTATTTTCTAAAGACTGAGAGACCGTCATACTAAGTTCGCTATCAAGTTCCATAATTTTATTGCCTACAGAAGCATCAGTACTGCTACTGTACCATTGATAACCAGTTTTAGATTGATTAGCTAAATAACCACCAGTCAAATAATTTAGTTTGAATAAAGGAGCAATAGAAAATATAGCAGCTGTTTTATATGCTTTAAACCCACTGTTATTTGCGTTATAGTGATTAATATTGTTAGAAAATACGGCACCGTTATTTCTAACAAACATAAAACCCACACCCGGAATTTCATTATTTGATAAAGTAAGAAGAGTAGTTTGCCATGTAGTGCCATCTAACGTATATAACATATTTTTAGAAGTAGAGGGGTTTGATGGATATATAGCAAATACACCACTATGGTTATTATTAATAGCTTCTCCAAAGGTCATACCTCCTAACGCAGGTAAAGTAACAGAAGTCCACGTAAGACCATCAGAACTTTGTAATAAAGTATTACTCGATATAGAATACGCAAATGCTTTGTTTAAAATTCTATTGTGGTATACATACGAAATACTATTAGTAGGAGTAGACGCTTGAGTCCATGTCTGACCAGTAGGAGAAGTCCAAATGCCTGCACCTCCAGCTACTATATACATATTTAACTCATGAGAGTACATAATAGTTCCGTTGCTCCATGTTATTCCAGAACCCGGAACACCACTAGCTTCTGAAAAGGTAGAACCATCTAAAGAATAATAGATTTTACTATTGTAGGAATATATAACGCTAGTAGATGATTTAGCTGCTACATTTCCATAAGTATCAGAAACACTACCATGTGCAATTACCGAAGTAAATCCATTAGATGTTCCTTTTAGTATAGCAGCATTTGACCCACCGGCAGATAAATTTAATCTAACGTTTGCATATACAGTTCCGTCTCTAGCAATGGTAGTACTTCCTACGGAAAGTGTACATGAAACACTAGAAATTCCATTAGCTGTTTTATATGCTTGTATCCCTGTTTGACTAATTGTAGAAATAGTGTACGTATTTCCTACATACTTAGCATATTCTAATTCTGAAGTAACACCTTCATTAAGAATAAAATCATAACCCATAATATAACTCGCACTGGCGGACGATGAAACAGTGCTAAATGCGCTAGGGTCAAATGCTCCTGATTCTGAAGACGAAAGAACTAATCCGCTAGTAGTAGCAGTTCCAGTAACTACCGCACTTCCTGTCATACTTAGATTATTTATATTACTAATATTTCTACTACTATTGACAACTAAAGCTTTGCTAGCCTCCGCGGTACCTTGTGTGGTATCTACATAGTTAAGTTCAGCAGCAGTAGCCGTTACGAGCACATTATTTAACTTAAGACCAAGAGTACTACCGTCGTGCCCAGCAATGTTAAAGTTGTCGCTAGAATGAATAATAGTTTCATTTCCAGAAGAATTAATAGTTAGTTTGCCGTCAGAACTAATAGTCATATCCGCATAGTTTACAGCACTGCCATCTGAATCGTTGTAAGTCATTCGCAGAACATCTCCGGTACTACTATTAATTTCTAACTTCTTAGAAGGAGCAGAAGTTCCGAGACCCAATAAGCCAACATTAGTTAAACGCATACTTTCGCTTCCAGCGTTATAAAATCTTAACTCGTCGTTATCATCACCAGCGGCCGTTTCCGCTAAAATCTTAGTATCTTGGTCAACATCCGTAACGCCTCCAAGAGAACCCCATGAATTACCGGCACCAAACCCTTCAAACTGCGAAGTTTCGTTATTATAACGGATCTGCCCAAGCTGACCAGTAGGACGCGCCGCGGTATTACCAACTGGTATTTTAAGAGAAGGGCCGTCTATAGAAACATTAGCGCCTAATGCAGCATCTCCATTAACATCTAACGACTCTCCAACATTTAAAGTTTTAGCAATACCGACACCACCGTCAACAACAAGCGCACCTGTTGAAATACTAGTAGACTGAGTAGTGTTATTCATGTTAACGACGCCTTCTACGTCAATACCACCAATAATATCAGCCTTGCCTTTAAGATTAAAATAACCATTAGCAGGGGTAGTGGTCGTAGTTGTTGTAGTAATACCTTCTGTCCACGTTGACTGAACTATGCGGACATTTTCATCATTTCTAGACACAGCAATCATTTTATTAAGAGCGGGTGCATATATAAAATCTTCATAATCTATATTAGGTATGCCTGTATAAGAAGTCCAAGTGATACCATCAGAACTAGTAACAAGAGATTTAGATTGTGCATAGCCCACAGCTACAAATTGCCCAACCTCATCTACCCATTGCATATCGCTCCAGCGCCCGCCATCTAAATTAGGAATTGGTAATTCATCTATAGTCTGCATCAAAGTAAAAGTATTAGCGTCTATAGAACTATACGAATTATATAACCCCTTTAAGATAAATTTGTTAAGAGTAGGAGAATAAGCAATAGTTTCGAATAATTCTTCAGACGAGTGTATATTATGAGTCCAATTAATACCATCTGAAGACGTAGAGTAAAGGCCACCTTCTCCAATAGCTACGAATTTATTGACAGACCCACCAGCCCAAATAACATCAACGAATGGTTTAGCTGAAATTCTACTTTCTGTCCAAGTAGTACCATTAGTACTGGTTAAAATAACATTTGTTCCGACTACTACTAATCTGTTTAAAGTTGAAGAGTATGCCATTTGTAAATTAGAAGTGTTATAATAAATAGCAGAAGTGCCAGCGTCTACAGTAGTTGCATTTTCATGGTAAGTCCAGCTGGTACCGTCTGTACTTGTAGCTGCATGAAAGAAGTTATCTGAAGGTCCGTACGAATATCTACCAATTGCAACATATTTACTCATACCAGAAGCATAAGCTACGTCAAACATTTCACTCTGTGCTACATCTACAGTTGTACCCGTTGTTATTTTAAGTACTCTATTAGTTCCGGTACTAGTGACAGCTACTAAATTGTTATAAGGGCCTTCAGCAATATGCAACCAATTTCTAGACTCAACTCCGGTATTAAAACTTAACCAAGTAGTTCCGTTTACAGAAGAAGATAATGTACCAGTACCTACTGCAATAAATCTGTTTAAATAATAAGACCAAATAATAGAATTACCACCAGGCGAAGTATGACTAGACCATGTTGTGCCGTTAGATGATACTACAAGCGGGCCTGCTGGATCCCAATTTAATAATACTATTTTATCTAAATCGACACTCCACGCTACCGATTTAAACCTAGTATTTGAAATACCTAGATTAGCAATCGGCCAATTAATACCATCGGTAGAAGTAATGACATTATGTATAGAATCTGCAGTAGAACAGGCTATGAATCTTTGAATACTACCACCGGCCCAAGTTACACAAGAAAATGATTCTATACTAGATGTGCTTCTACTAGTCCAAGTGATACCATCAGAACTAGTTATAATTTTAGCAGTTCCCTGACCAACAGCCACTAATAACTGTAGATCTTCACTCCAACACACGCTATTATAATTGTGCGTGCCAGCAGGCGCGTTTCTAGTAGTCCATGTTATACCATCCGGACTAGTTTTAATATTAGACGCATTGCCTACTGCAACAAAAAGAGAAAGGTCTGCCGCGTAAGTTACTGAAAGATATATACCAGAACCAATTGTTGTCTGAGTCCATGTATTCCCATCAGTAGAAGTCATTGCATATTGACCACCGCCTACAGATACATACATTGAACCATTCCATGCAGTAGAAAGCCAAGACTGACTTTCATTAACAGATGGTATTGGTGTCCCTTGTAATATATCGCTATTTACCACTGATTTGCCAACTCCTACTTTACTCCACGAACTACCATCAGCACTATGAAGAATGTTATTTCCTTCTATAGACGAACCAACAACAACAAATCTATTATTAGTTTCAGACCAAGCAGTACCTAACCATGCGTTATCTACTTTAGAAACATTAGAGGGGGTTATATCAGTCCAATTAGTACCTAACGGCGTTCCTCCCGTTGTTGTTGACGTAGTCACACTAGCTCCCTCTTCTCCAACATAAAGAGCTTTCTTGACGCCAGCACCTCCCGCGACAACAAGGGCGCCGGTAGACGCGGACGTAGCATTTGTAGTATCTAATACTTTAACCGTACCGCCAACATTTACGCTTTTAGCAATGCCGACACCGCCAGCTGTGGTAATTGCACCAGTGCTTACACTAGTTGAATCATCTGTCGACAAAGAAGTAAGCTTAGAAGTTGAAAGAATATTAATATTACTAATATCTCTAGAACTATTAACAACTAGAGCTTTGCTAGCTTCAGCAGTACCAGCAGTAGTATCTACATAGTTAAGTTCATTAGCTGTAGCCGTTACAAGAATATTATTTAATTTAAGACCAACAGAACTACCGTTATGTCCAGCAATGTTAAAGTTATCACTAGAATGAATAATTGTTTCGTCTCCAGAAGAATTAATAGTTAATTTGCCATCAGCATCAATAGTCATATCTGCATAATTAACAGCGCTACCTTCGGCCGCATCTCTAGCTAAACGGAGAACATCTCCGGTACTGCTATTAATTTCAACCTGTTTAGAAGGAGCCGACGTGTTAACACCCATATTACCGATAGTAGTAATATTACGAACACCAGTGTAATCTTTGTCAGCGTTCAATACTACCGCTTTGTTAGCAGCAGCAACCCCCACAGTAGTGTCGACATAATTAAGTTCAGCCGCAGTTGACGTAACGAGTACGTTATTAAGTTTTAGACCCATGCTACTTCCATTATGTCCAGAAATATTTACATTATTAGAAGCAGATGTAATATCCATATCACCATTAGAGTTTACAGATAAAGAAGATACTGTTGTATTAACTGAGTCGTATAAAGAAATAGAATCTTGTGTATATAATTTTCTAGCAACTACAGGTAAATTTTTATCATCATAAGCTAGACAATTAGCGGGTAGAACTTCGCTAACTTGAGTAGAGCTAGACCATCGTACAGATAATCGTTCAGTGCCAGTTAGCTGCGAATGTTGAATATAAATCGGATACCATTGACCAGCAGAAAGAGCAATCGGGTTTGTTTGTAAGTTAGTGTCGTCTCCTTCAGTCCAGTCGTATTTGACTAGCTCATTGTTAATCCATAATCTAAATTTGTCGTTAGAATTAATAGTAAAGGTATAACTTTCACTGTAAATCGGTTTAATATACCCCCAAATCTCCATAGAATAATTTTCAGTCATACCAGCTACCGGTTCATAGTTAGTAAAGTCAACAGTTGGTATAATATCAGCTTTAATTACGCGCCCGTTAAAGTCAGCAGTAGAGTACACTCTTATCTTTAGACTATCAGTTTTAAAAGCATCTAGCGGGACTCCGTTTACAATTAAACTATCTACACTAGCGACACCATCTACATTAAGTCCAGTTAAATCACCTAGACTAGTAATATTAGGCTGCGCTGCTGTTTGAATAGTACCAGTTAAATTAACGGCTGACACATCATTAAGATTACTGATATTTCTGTTAGCATCAACTACCAGAGCTTTGCTAGCCTGAGCAGTGCCGAGAGTTTCGACATCTACATAGTTAAGCTCAATAGCGGACGAAGTGACAAGCGTACCGTTTACTTGAATGAAGTCAGCTTCTAGAGTATTAATATTAGTAATATTTCTGTCAGCATCAACAACTAAAGCCTTGCTAGCTTGAGCAACACCTAAAGTATCTACATCTACATAGTTAAGTTCAATAGCAGACGATGTGACAAGAGTACCATTAACCGTCAGGTTGTCAGTCTCTAAATTACTTAAGCCTACGATAGACATATCTTCATCTAAAACTAAAGCTTTGTTAGCCTCTGCCGTGCCAGGTGTGGTATTTACATAATTTAACTGCTCTGCAGAAGAAGTAACGAGCTCGCCTCCCAGAGTAAGACCTTTATCAATTCCGTTATGCTGAGCTACAGAAAGATTATTATTGACAGTCAGTCCAGTAAGAGTTCCTAGAGTTGTTACATTTGGTTGAGCTGCTGTTTGAAGCGTACCTGTAAGATTAGTCGCCTCTACGCCAGCTAAACCGGTTATAATATTGTTTAAATCTGAATAAACTAGATAAGTAAATTCATTACCAGTGTTAAACATAAGTTTATTAGTGTCCGCATTTGTAATAACTTCGCCTTTAAAGTTATCTACCACACTGTTAATTTGAGTCTGCGTAAGATTTTTAATTAAAACCATAATTTAGTATATAGAAATAAATGTAAGCCGCTTCTTATTAACGAATTAATTTCTATTTATTCTAAATACTCAGCTAAAACCGGCTATATATAAAGTAATATATTTCATATCAAAAAAGAAAAAAAATAAATATTGCTTTAAAAGTAAAAATGCATATACAATAAAAATAAAATGATTAGTACTCTTATTCAAATTCAACTTCAATACACATTTCGTACATATTTTTTTCAGCTAAATCCATAATATCTTCTATCTGCTCATAACAGAATAAATCCATACTACTTTCATTCATACTTCTTTCTACAATTTCATCAGTGTTAATATCTTCTAACTGTTCATAACAGAATAAATCCATGCTATTTTCATTCATACTTTTTTCTATCATATCTAAAACATTTTCATCGTCTAAAGATAAATCAAAATCTATTTGTTTAATTATTAGTTCTTCTTCTGTCTGTTCGCAATTAAAATTAAAATCATCTAAAATTTTGTTATCTGAAAAATCTTCAAAATATTCTAACTGTTCGTAGTTAAATAAATCCCCACAGTAATCTGTCATACTTTTTTCTAAGTCTTCATCTGTAAGATTAAATGAAATTTGTTCTACTATTTCTTCAATTAAATCAGCATTAACTGTCTTAATTTCTTTTTTAGATTTTTTAGATTTTTTATTATTAATTGAATGCTTAGAGATACTAACAATTACTTCTGATTTGTGTTTCTTAATGTTTTTTGGTTTGTATAAATCATTATAATTACTAGTATCAATTACTTCATAATTAATAATGTTAGCTTTTTTACTGTTTTTATTATTTGTTGTAATTTTCTGTTTATTAATGAATATTTCATTTACTTGAGTTTTGGTAGACATCATAATTTTGATTCTAAAGCTGATTCTGAGTTTGATTCTTTACTAAACTAAGTAGTTGTATAGTATATAAAGCTAATATAAAAATCAATTTTTTTATACTCGTAAGTTAGCAAAATATTCCATAGCTTGATTTAAAGTAGGGCTATTTTTAGTCTTAACTATTTTTCTTTCTAATTTATCTAATTTTATAGAGTAGTCAATATTCACTACTTTCTTCCATGTACTTACACTTCCATATTTTTCTTTATACTTATCCAATAATTTCTTTTTTTCAGATTGAAATCTTTGTTTTTCTTGATGAATTAGTTTTTTATTAACTTTATCTTTTAGCATATATAACCATTTTAATAGATTTAATCTAGAATCTAAGTATCTATCGATTTCATCTTCTTTCCAAAATCTTCTATAAGACTCTAGACAAAATATACATGGTAGTGTATATTGTAGAGAGCAAAAAAACATTTTATAGTGCTTTCTCAAAGTAGCATGACATTTATTATTTTTATCTATTTTTACCGGATAATTTAACCCTGTATAAAATAATGTTTTCCAAAAATAAGGCCCCCATAATTCAGGCTTTATACCGGTTTGCTGATTTAATATATCTAATATTTCTGTCTTCATCTTATATTGAAACTAATAAATTTTTATATTTTTTGCTTGATTCTTTTATAGTATTATTAACAAAAAAAATAAAATTATGACTAATTAATTCTAGTCTAAAGATAATATACTAAAATTATTTCATAGATTTCTTGCTCTTTTTACTTTTCTTGCTCTTCTTACTTTTTTTGCTTTTCTTGCTTTTTTTAGCACCAGCCCCTACTACGCCTTTTCCTTTTTTAGCAGCACCAGCTAGAATTTTAAACATCTTAGTAGAGCACTTAGCACACTCTCCTTTCATAGCTTTTCTACCATTCTTCATCGTCACCTCTGTGGTAGATTTCATATCTCTTTTAGCTTTGCATTTCATACAGTATCCTTCCGGCATATTTAAATATCTTTATACGCGTTATATATATAGATAAAAATAATTTAAATATTCATAAATAATAAAAAAGAAAAACACACCACTCTGGTATGTTATCTTTCTTCAGCTAGTTGCTGGTACGGGCTCGCTTCTTTCCCTTCTTCTCGTTATCTTTCTCTTCCCTGTCAGCAAGAATCTTTTGCACCATTTTTTTCGCTTCCTTCTTGAGAAACTTTCGCATGCTTTGGACATACTTGAGATGCTCTAGACTTTCGGTAGACACGAAGATGATCGAGAGACTGATGTCTTCTTGCTTGTCGTCGAGCTTGGTTTTCTTAAACGCCTTCTCTGCGTTATCAACCACGTCTTCAATGTCTTGACTAAGAACATCAAAACGGTCAACTTCTTCCAAAGACTTTTCGCGGGCGTCTTCAATCGCGCTGTCAACGAGAGCAATCAGTTCAGTATCCATTTCAATAGCCATTGTAGCTGCTGATGTTGGGTAGTGTATCTGTTTGTTTTGGTTATCGTTGACATTTAGATTTTTAAAAATCAACTATTTTTTAAGTATATTCTTAATTTACAAAGACGTAAAAAAATTGATTTTTTTATTTCTTTATACTAACAAAGCAATAATGTTTTCTCTATACTATACGATTAAGAATATTAGAGATGAGATTAAGTCAGAGAATACATTTGATAGTCAAATGAGTAAGCTACGCAAATACGATACAAAGTTAAGAGAATGTATTCAAAAATTTACATATAAATTTTATATTGCAAATTACGATAGTGGGTATCAGTTAAACAAATTTATTTTGCTAAACTTAGTACACGAGATTGACTATATGAATAGACAAAATAAAGAAACATTATCAGGTAAGGTTTATTGTAATACAAAAAACATAAGAGAACTTATTCAAAAAACTAAAGATAAGATTAAAGAGTTAAAATCTGAAATGAAGAAGCTATAGATATTAGTTTGTATATTTTTATTTTTTCTAAAATTAAAAACCAAGCTATATATTCTAGCTCGTGTGCAGACGTTTGTGTCGTTATATAATTTATTTCGTCACAAAAAGCTATCAAAGATACAGAATTTTCTATCTCATTTTCTATTCTAAATAAATCGTTAGGTATAGAATACATTTTTTTTAAAACAGCATTATATCTATTTGATAATTTATTAATCGTATACAGCATATTGTTCCGTTCGTCTATAGAAAACATATTTGCGCTTCTTGCTGATTCTATATGATTTATACAAACATATTTAAATAGAACGCATATGTCTCTTAACAAAGACAGCTTATATTTTATATACGATATTAACAAATATTTACATATTTTAATTAGACTAAAAATACTAATAATAAAAACTAAAATAATTAACAACATAATGATTTTTCTATATTCTCTTAGTTAAATTAAAATTGATTTTACTATTCTTTGTTATTACTTAGAGTCATACTTTTTATACAAAAATATGATAGCCGGAATTGTTAACATAAGGTCTTTGCTAGAATCTCCCGATATTGGTATATTTTTAGACGACAAAATTTACAATAAAATAGTAGAAGATGTTGAAAATTGTAAAAGTGATAAATTCCATGTAAGTATTTTATTAGATTTGTCAAATGATATGATATCTTACGGTCATAACGAGTATTATAATAATAATAAATCATACCCATTTAGTCTTCATGCAGAAATTAATTGTTTAAATAAATACTATTCAAAAAAAATTAAACAATATATTAAAAATAGAGAGAAAATCTTATTAGTCTTACGGCTATCAAAAAAGATAAAAAAATTAGGTGAAAGTAAACCATGTAGACAGTGTCATAATTATCTCATTAATAACACAGAGAATATAAATATTAAAAAAATAATATATTCCACACCTTCCGGATTTGAAGTTGTAAAATCTAATAAATTACATACTTTAGATACTATTTTAAGTTCAGGACACAGATGTGATACGTAAGGCTCTAACTGTTATTTATCTATATTCGATGCAAAAAATGTTATTTTTTTTAAAAAATATAAAATAGATAAACTTATCTATAATATCTTAGTTTTCATCAAATTCATATACATTTAACACAGAAGTTCTGCCCGGTCTCTGTGCTCTTCCAATAGTTTGCCCTGTCAAATCAGAAGCCATGCGATGGTATATAAACACATCTGTTGTATTTTCTAAATTAATTCCAGCTCCTGCATACTGAGCATTTAGAAATAATATTTTCTTTTCTTTTTTATTATCTTTAAACCAATTAATAGTATTTGTAACAGCACTCATTTGTCCCTTTAATTGTTTAATAGTATAACCATTTAACTCTTTTAATAAAATATTAGACGTTTCGTCAAATTCGCTAAATATTAAAATTCTAGCATCTTCTTGACAAGTATTTTGAATAATATATTTAATATTTTCTATTTTTCTATTATTTTCAAAACACCATTCTTCTTTTTTTTCTTCTTTTTCTGCCTTGTCGTTAGAAATAATAATTAATGATTGTTTTGTTATAGGTGTTCTACAAATAGGACATAAAACATTTGCTTTAGATAATATATACATAGTAATGCTTTCAAAGTCAAATGAAGTTTTGCAACATTTTGTAATTACGGGATTTTCAATCTCCATATAAGTAATAGGGTCTAAATCACTTTCATTAATTTTCTGCTGAATACTTTTAATAGAGTCTTCAATTTTTTGAATATCATATTCTATTTTTTCTATAGACTCTTTTTTAGCTTCAGGCGTAGAATATGTTTTAGCGTGTGCATAATCTAGCTTTGCTTTTTTATTAGATAATTTATTAAATAAATCTTTACACACTACAGAAATAATATTGTCTTCTGTTGATGAATCTAAATTAAAAGTATTAATAGCTCCTTCAATATCTCCAGCACAAATCATTTGCTGAATTCTATCACTAACTACATTTTCTAAAATATTAAGAAATTGAAACCTTAAACATTTAACAGTAATAGTTTTATAATCTTGAAGATTAAAAGAATTATGAATAAATTTTTCATCATTTCTAATAATTAAATGTTTTTTAATTCTATAGTCTGTTTTGTCAAACGTATGTTTAATAAAGCCATTACAAGAAATTCTATCTTTATCCCAAGAACTACCGTATAGAGATTTATAACTAGCAGTTACGAACCAATAGAATCTAGATTTTATTCTCTTACAATTAGGTAGTTTAATACTATCTGCTTCGTCGTAAAATATTCTATCAAATTGAATAAATCCATAGTCTTGATATAACATTCTATGAGCAGTATTAACTACTAAAATTATTTTAGCTAAAGGGTTTTTATCTAGTTCATCTTCTAAATCCGTATTTTTTTTAAACACAATATATTTCAAAGATGTATATTTATCCATAGCGTCTTTCCATTGCTGAACTAAGTTATGCTGTACTACGATAGCGCTTAGATTTTTAAATTTAGATTCTATAATAAAGTTATCTTTTTCTGAGAATACAGATACAATATTAACCATTCCGCTTCCTGCTAAAGTACTGGTAGTATTATCTGTTTCTAAACTTAAATTATTTTGACCTATCAGAGACAAAACAGTCAATGTCTTTCCGCTTCCTACAGGGTCGCAAATCGCTCCAAATTTAGTGTTTATAGTACTTGATACATTGTATTCTGTTGAATTACAGCTATTATGTTCATTAATATAAACTAACTCCCAGTTATCATTAACTTTAAGTCCTTTCTCAATATCTAGACATTTGTATAAGGTCATTAACTGATGAGGTTTCATAACCTGCTTAATATAAGAAGGCTGCTCCGCTAAATGGTCTTTGTTAAACTCAAGAGTAGTTGCATATTCTGAAATATCTGACATGGTTAATGCTTTATAAAAAAAAATGAAAAATCAATTTTTAATATATACACAAAGCTACAATCTATCAATATGGAGAACTGCCTAATTTGCGGAGATTCTGTTGATATCGTATGTTATAATAATACATGCATTCAGACTCTAAATAGTATGTTTGTGGAAGAAGATACAACAATTTGTAATTATCTTTATTCTAAAAAAAGAGATGAAGAATTTATGTTTATTTTAAAATTGATTAAGAAGTCTTTAGAAAAATATAATATTGTAGAGACATTCAACATTACCAATAGCGAAGATATCCCAAATTTAGATATTATATCAAATGCAAGTTCAGACAGTATAAATCTAACTAATATTAAGAAATTAATTTCAAACTCTAACATTTATGATATTTCTGACGACATAGTATCTAAATCTGATAAATTTGAAGATATTGAAAAATTGTTTTACTCCGAGCTAGGTTCTGATAATTACGGGTTAATTAAGTTTGTGTTGAAAAAGTCAGAAATGTCTATTAATTACGACAAAGAAGTTTCTGAATATGTTAACATTAGAGGAGTTTATAAAGTAGATATGATAGATAATACGTCTAAAGAAGATACAATTTATTTATACCACGGCAGTCTTATGTCAAACTGGTTTTCAATTATTCATAATGGGCTGCAAATATTTTCAAATACAAAAAGAATGAAAAACGGAAGTGCTTATGGTTCTGGTATTTATTTAAGTAATTTAACATCAATGTCTAGAGGGTACTCTATTAATTATGGAGAAGGGGATAAAAATGATTGTGTCATGGGAGTATTTGAAGTTGAAAATTATAAAAAATACATAAAAACAGCAAATATTTATGTAGTAAACAATGTTAATGACATTAAATTAAAATATATTTTTAATCTATCTAATATTTCTGAAAAATGTATATCAGAAATTGGATTATATTTTACTAAAAGTAAAAAAAAGATAGAAAGCAGTGTAAACAATTATTTAGGTAAAATGAAAAATAAACGTCTTCTAATGGAGTACGGCAAAATTATGAAAAATAATAACAACAGAGAATTTACAGTAGATGAGACTGAAAATTTAGAAAAGTGGACTGTTAAATTAATTAACATAGACGAAGGCTCTAATTTATCTAAAGACATGAAAAAATTAGATATTGATTGTATAGAATTAGAAGTTAAATTTGAAGCATACCCTATCAAACCACCAGTCGTTAGAATAATTAAACCAAGTTTTGTGCCCATGACCGGACACATTACTCAAGGAGGTGCTATCTGTTTTGAATTGCTTACTAATCAAGGCTGGACCCCTGCTATACTTATGGAGAATTTGTTAATTCATATCAAAGCTATAATTTCTGAAGACGGGCGATTAAATGCAAAATACAACAGTGAGTATACAGAAAATAATGCATCTGCCGGCAGAAATAGATTTATGAAAGCTCATAACTGGAGTTAAAAAAAAATATAAATTAATATTATTTTTTTAATAATTTCTAATGTTAAAATGTTTATATGTGTCTTCTCTATAAATATCTACTATTAATTTTTCTAAATTATTATGAATTACTACATCAGTTTTAACATACTTCCAACTTTCTAATGAAATAAAATCAGGTTTATAATTCCAGAAAAAACCATAAGTTTCATAAGTTATAATAGACTCGTATGCTCTGTCATACATAAGTAAAATAGTACGAGGTCCGATAAACTTTCTCCCCCAATCAATTTGCAATAAAATATTTTGCATATATTTTTTCATATTTTTGCTATCATCTTTACGAGAAATCTTTATAGATACAATATTTTTAGTTTTTTTTAACTTTTGCATAGTAATCAAAGAAGTTAAATACAAGCTAGAAATATTCATAACTTCTTTAGACTTTTTTTCACAGAATTCATTATCACCGTAGATAAAATCTATAATTAACTCAGTCGCATACTCAGGTAGCTTACTTTGAAGAACTTTGAATAGAGACATGATTAGTAGTCAGATATAATACAAAAAAAAATAAAATCAATTTTTTAGATATTAGTTATTGCTAACATTTTTACATTTTCTATTTGGCTGAACTCTAATTAATATTTTCTTCATTTTTTTATTATTAATAAATTTAGCATTCTCATATTTATCTAATCTATTACAAACATCAAATAGTATTAAATCTAGCTCTTCTATAATTTTCTGTTGACTTTTAATAATTCTTTTATTTTCAAAAATTTCTAATCTAATTAATTCTAATCTATTAATTTTATCAGATAGTTTAGTAATATCATCAATAGACAGTGTATTATCTTTTTTACCAATTAGTCTAAAGATAATATCGCAAATTGTCTTGATTAGCGGCATAATACTACTTATTCTATATACTAAAAAAATAAAAATCAATTTTATAAATACAATAAAAAATATCTTTACCTTCTGACTTTAAATTTAATAATTGTGTAAATGTCTCTTGATTGTCTATAGATAAAACAATATTAAATAAATCTTTGAATGTATTAATATTTGACCATTTGAAATCCATATTTGCTTTGAACTTATATAATCAAAAAAAATAATTCAATTTTGTTATTTATCTATAGTTTATTATTATATATTTTATTTAGTATTTAGTATCTTTCGTGTGGAACTTAAGTCCAATATTGCACGATTCAATCTCATCCCATAGTGTTTTACATGTCCACGACGTTTTAACTTTTACAATATCGCTGTCGTCTTTACATACAAAACATTTATATATTTTTTTCTGCTCATTCACGACAGCTCGTTTATTACAATTTCTACATACATAGATATAATATAAATCACTATGGTCAAACATTTTTTCTCCTAGAGATTTCAGAGCATGAGAACTTAAAGTAGAAGCCTCCATTTCTCCACATCTTGACCCGCCAGATGCTGACTTGCCATCTAGCGGTTGCTTACTCAAAGCGTCCGTTGGTGTTTCTCTGTGTGCGTATACAGTATCTAGTGTAAATTTTTGTAGACACTGATAATAAATTGGTGCAATAAATATTTCAACATCCATGTAATTACCTGTAATGCCGTTATATAATCTTTCGGTACCATTTGAGTTGAATCCTAATTTTTCTAATTCTTTAGAAATATCAGAGATATCTACTTTATTAAATATAGTAGCATCGCTAATTGAACCTTTGTAAGCATTCATTTTAGCTGTTAATCCTTCTAATATTACACCCATTGTCATACGAGATGGTAAAGAATGAGGGTTAAATATAATGTCAGGTTTCATGCCGTCTTTGGTGTACGGAAAGTCTGAATCTCGCATAATCATACCTACGGTTCCCTTCTGGCCGCTCCTTGACGAATTGCCTGTCCAGTGAGGAATTCCTTTTTCTCTCATATAAAATACATGAGAAGGGACTTCGACACAGGATACAACTCCTTTGTAATTAATTATTTTGATTTCTTGTCCATTCTGTTTCTTACAACCGCCGTGATTAATCATAGGATTATTTTTACTTTTAATAATTCTTACAGACAAAGAATCAGCATTAAGATATCCAATTTTTTGGTTACCTATTTTATATTCAGTACCCTTTGGTCTGTCAATTCTAATATTTCCACTCCATCCAGCATGTAATGCCAATCTGGTTACGTCATCTGCAAGTCTTTTACTTGATGTATAATAACATGTATATGTTTTTCCTATAGTGCCGTCTCCATGAATTAATGTTTCTAGTAATAATCTAGATTGTCTTTGATTAAGACTCCATACAAAATCAGGTAGAAATTTATTTAAAGCACCCACATTAAGTTCTTTAAAACTATTGTAAATTACTTGATTTGAAATACAATGAGTGTGAGATTCTTTAAACATACTATTAGTGTCATCATTTAATTTTTTAATATATGTGTTTACTTCACAGTTTAACATTTTACATACTTTCTTCAATAAATTAATTTTTCTTGGTTTTGTAAACGAGAACCAGATATTGTTATTAGAAAGTTTCTTTAAATAACCGTCAGCAATAAACATTGCTAATAATTGTAAATAAGCATCCATATTATACTTATTTTCTTCTAAAGTGATAGTTTCCAACTCTTTACCTTCTTTAGTTCCATTTTTTTTAAATTTAATTCTTTTATTCATGACATCCTTAGCATAATCTAATTCATACTCTTTTTTATCTCTTTTTTGAATATAAAGCTTATGATTTAATGTCGTAGTTGATTTGATTTGTTGAGATTGAATAGAAACCATTTCTCCATCATGTTCAAAATGATAAATTCCAACTGGTTCTACATACTCAATATATTCATTATCTACAAGAGAGCAAATTTTGTCTTTCATAGTTAATTCTTTGAATGTTTTCCAACCGCTATCAGTCAGAACTTCATTAGTATCTGGCGAACAAAATTTATTACCGATATCTACCGGCCTGACGCTTCTAAACACAACTTTGCAGAATACAGAGTCATCTTCATTGCGCCCTTTAATGACGTCCCATACATACGACGGTTCTTCATATTTATATACAATACTTTTATCGTAGTAAGTATAATTTTCATATTGGTCTGATTTATTCAGCTTGCATACTTTACCAATTACTATATCTCCCTTTTCAATGCGAGTACCAATTGATACAACGCCATTGACTAGCTTAGAGTAATCAGAGTATGCTTTAATATCTGTAGTCTTAGCTGGGTCTGGGTTAGTAAACTCTTCGTTTTTATCTAATTCTGTTTTTTCAAATGTAAAATGATGAGTAGTAAATAAACCTCTATCAATAGCCCCTTGATTCATCATCAAAGAGTCATCTTGATTGTATCCAGCATAAATCTGAATAGCGACAACTGCATTCATACCAATAGGTTGAATATATTTATTAGCAATAGTCTTAACTAGCGGTTTCTGGTTATAAACTTGTAAATACATTTCTTTATATGTTTTATACGGAAAGTTCATGCACGGAATGCCACATGTTTGTTTTACTTGATTAGTTTGAAAGATACCACGAGCGGGTTGATTATGGTTAGTAAACGGACTGGTCAGTCCCGGAATGCCAACGATAGCCTGTGCGATATCTAAGTGTGTAAATAATCTAGTAGGTTCGTGTTTATATTTTTCTAGAGTCTCTAAGTCTTTAGATAATAAACAGTTTTGTTGTTCTTCTGGTGAAATAAATTCAATAATTTGTTCATCCAGTAAGTTATTATAATTAATTAATCCAGCGTTTAGCTTGATGACATGCTCTTTTGTTAACTTAATATGTTGACCTTTCTTTTCGTCTTGATATACAATAATAAGAGGTCTTACAATCCTACCGATATCAACCCAAAGGTAAATTTCGTTAGTACGCACATCCATGGTAATAGTAGTCATATAATGAATACTGCCATTTCTGCGCATATTTCTATATTTAGTAGTAAAAGCTTGATGGTCAGCTGTGCAGCCAATCCAATAGCCATTAATAAATACTTTTGTTAATTTTTTAGCATAAATCATAAGATTAGTTAATTTTTCTGTAAGCGGGATTAATAGTTCATCCTCATTTACAATCTCTTTTAATTTTTCTGAAGACGAACCTAAAGAAATTCTAGTAGAAATCGCCATCTGTTTTTGCATACCGACTTTTTCTCCGGTATCTGCTGATTGAATGCAGCAAACATATCCGATAGTAGAAGAATGAACTCGTCTCATTTCGTTAGCTCGCTCGCTCTGTTTAGCAGATGAAGTGTTAGTAGTATTAATATTTCTAAGCGCACTAATTACATTAATTTGATTTTTTCTATGCAATTGCTGAGAAGAAAGACGATTTTGTACGCTTTTTCTATTAATAGAGATTGTTTTATCTCCAATAATAATCGCATGAACTAAAGCTCTTTCAAACTCATGTCCGTAAATAGCAGTTTCAAAAGAATGAGCTAAGTTTAGATTTGAGAAAGAAGTAGATTTTAAATCTTTAGTAAACTGACGTCTAACTGGTTGTACGATAGCAAAGTTAAAATTTGTTTTGAAAACTTTAGCATATGACACACCTGCAGGATTAACTCTTTTATTTTTATAAGAATCTCTGTCAGTAGAAGGTATAACTTCTAAGTGTACTAGCATTAGTCTATAGATAAGATGACCAAGGAACCGAACTTTATTATATCTGTCGTCTGCAGTCAGTCCAATGTGAGGTAAAATATCTTTATCTAAAATTGTTAATACGTTAGATACATTATATTTTCTAGTATTTAAGCTTTGTTTATTTTTAACTGCACTATCTGTAAGGTAGTAATCGTTAATATGACTACCAATTAGTTCTAAAGTCTCAGTCTGGGTATGTGCCATATAGGCGTCAGGTAGAGATGCGTATTTAGAGCCAAATGCTTTGTCTAAAATAGTTAACATTTTATTCATAATAGGGTCTGATACTTTATTATGTACTTCTAGACCATATACAATATGTTCAACAATACTTTTATCATCACATACCCCAAATGCTCTAAAGAGAACATAAAACGGAATCATAACATTTTTAAATCTATTATTAGTAATTTCAAACTGAATGTTGCCATTATTTAAATATTTACATACAATGTTAGACGAGTTTTCAAAATTATCACCAGGTTTAGAAATGATGTCGCTACGAGCTAACTCGTTTTTAAAACCTACATTTTTGAATTCTCGCGGAAGATTGTATGTCATAGATTCGATATTATCAATAATCCATTCATTACTCTTAATAACAAAATATCCTCCTAAATCAGTAGGATCTTCTTTTAAATGTAATAGAGTTTCTCTAGATAAATTAGCAGTATTACATAGACTACTACCTACCATGACTGGGATAGACCCAATTCTATGATTTTTTAATACTTCTGATTTCTCCATAAATGTACCATCCTTTTTAAAAGCTTTGCAGCTAATTTCAACATCTACATACATAGAACTTGAATATGTTAAATCTTTACGGTGTGCTTCGCACGGATATAGAATTTCTTGTTTTTGCGTATCAAAACTAACAGTCGTCGGATTATTAATCTTAACATCAAGAATCTTAGCCTCCATAATGTATTTTTCTATAGACTTATCTTCTGGTGTCACCTCTCTAGTATTATTATACTCAACTACGATTCTGAAAGTGTCGCACATAATAGATTTAATCCCATTATCAATAAATTGGTTAAATGAATTAATATGATGACTAATTAAGCTCTTTTCTTCTACTAAGATAGAATCTAGAATAGTAATTAAATCAGCAGGATTAAGATTGCTATCTTTACCTTCTGAGATACTACTTTCAAACTTGTTTGAACTCATACTTAAGTAGAACAGCTTTATCTATATATAAGACTATTTTTAATTCAATTTTAACAAATTAAGCTAAATATGAAAAAAAATAATAATATTGTATTATTGATTTAATCATAGCTAGATATATTAGTTAGTACAAATCCAGCACATTTTACTATTTTTTCGCACTAAGAATGTATTATTTAAGTTAACTGGTAGATATATTTTTCCAGTTAGAGGCATTGTTGCCGGCTGATAATTAATCGGCTTTAATACACATTCTCCGATATAATTTCTAACATAGAAGTCTATTCCGTTTAAATCTGATACAGCTATAGGCCCCCACGGAGAATCTTTACTTAATTTAGATACGATTTTAGTAGATTGTGTTAATCTTACCTCTACTCTGTTTTGTTTTAATAGTATTGGCATAACATTATCAGAAGCAGACAGAGTACTTATTTTCCATTCCGATGGTGTTAAATATTCTAACTTGTTATGTTCTAAACACAAAGTTGCTATTTTTTCTGTAGGCTGAACTAAAGATAATAACTTCCATCCTGATTCTGTTAATACTTCGTGGTCTGATGACACTCCTTGAAAACTCATTTTTAATTTTTTCTATATATTAATAAAAACAAATTATTCTAGAATAAAGAAATTATAATTATATTAAATATATATCATATATCTATTGTAAGCAATTTAGCTGGGTCTTAATTTTTCTTGACATTTAACAGCTGATAACATTTTTACAAAATGATCGTTTTTAACAATACTTTAGATAAATTAGAATTAATCAGTTCAAACAAATACGCATTTATTATGTTTTCTAAAGATAATTGCAAATATTGCGAAAATGTAAAACCTGTTTGGTCTGAATTATGTAAAGATTCTAAGTATGATGATTTAATTTCATTTGGTATTGTAAACTGCAGTAATTCTGAATATTTGCATATCCCAGAACTATTAAAAACTAATAAAAAATTATTATCACGGCGCGAAGTAATTACATTTCCTACGTTTATTATGTATAAACTTAAAGACAATAATACATTTACATTTGAATCAGAATATACAGGAGTCCGTACAATTATTTCTTTTGCTAGTTTTATTGATACAGTGTCTTCAGAAAATATTAGAATTGAAAATAAAATGTCTTCTATTTTTCCTGTAAAAAACCATGTACTATATGATTTATACAAAAAAGCAAAATCTTGTTTTTGGGATGTGTCTGAATTAGATTTGTCTAAAGATAAATTAGAATGGTCTACTAAATTATCTAAAGACGAACAATTCTTTCTAGAAAATATTTTAGCATTTTTTGCACAAAGCGACCAGATTGTAAACATTAATTTAGAAGAAAGATTTATGCATGACGTAGATACGTTACCTGAAGATATTTCTATTTATACTAAGTTATTTTACAATTTTCAAAAAATGATGGAAGATATTCATAGTATTACATATGAAACTTTACTAGATACTTATATTACAGATAAAGTCAAATCTAATCATTTAAAAAATGCAATCTCTACAGTACCGGCTATTAAAAAAAAAGCTCAATGGGCTAACAAATGGATAGATAGCGAAGAATCTAGTTTTGGTACTAGATTGATTGCATTTGCTGTGTTAGAGGGTGTATTCTTTAGTGGTTCGTTTTGTGCAATTTACTGGGTAAGAGAAAAAGGTATTCTTAATGGACTCACAAAGTCAAATGAATTTATTTCAAGGGATGAAGGCATGCATTATAATTTTGCTCTAACATTATATAATATTCTAAAGTCTAGAGAAGGATATGAAATTGGGTGTACTGATGATGTAATTAAAAAAATTATTTCAGACGCTGTAGAAATTGAAAAAGAATTTATTACATCTTCTTTCAACTGTAGACTAGTAGGTATGAATGAAGAGCAAATGAAGACTTATATTGAATATGTCGCTGATTTTATGTTATCTAGCTTAAATATTAGTAAGATTTATAATTCTAAAAATCCATTTTTATTTATGGAGAATATTGGCCTTATGAATAAAACTAATTTCTTTGAACAAAGAGTTTCTGAATATAAGAAATCTAATTCTTCAGATAACGCAAAAACGGAATTAAGTTTAGATGACGATTTCTAATTTATAGTCTAATCATTTCACCGCCTAGCCTTATTTTTTCTACTTTATCTTCTTTATACTCACCAGCATAGCTTAATTCTTCAATATTTATATATTTTTTTAAAATAAATTCTCTAAATATGTTAAATACTTTTTCTAATTTTATATTTATATCATCTAAATCTATGTGTTGCGTTAAAAATATAATATTATATAATTCGTATCTTAACATAACTATATCTAATAGTTTGTTTTCTATACACGGTATTGCTTCATATTCTAAATTATTAAAAATATATAATATCACATCATTTGTTTTTTTATCTTTCAAAGCAATTCGTTTTAGTCTGAAATCATTATATATGAAATTTTGACTTATTTCATAGTAAAATCTATCGTATTTATGTTTATTAAATTTACTCTTATTCAATTTATTCTTTATACTTTTTATTAATTCCCAAGAGTTAGAAGAGCTAGCTATTATATATTTTTTATTATTATAATATAACAAACTTTCATACCCGCATAATATTTTTTCTAAGTATGCGTTAACATCTTCTTCATTTTTATTGTTATTTTTTTTTACAATAATATTTTTTTTATATATTCTACCACCTTCAATCTTATTATTTATTTCTGATAGATATGTTTTATTTAATTTATTTCTTAATGTTCTTTTAAAACAATTTGTAATTTCTTGAAGAATAGCAATCTGCGTATGTTTTAATTTTTTATTTTCATTTATTACATCTAATAATATTGAAGGATGGTATAAGATTCTAGATAAATAGAAAATTCTATGAATATTATTCAAAATATTTTGCTCAATAACTAAATTATTAGATATTTCATTTTCATATAGATATATAGATTTAGAACCGTCTATAGAAATTATATTCTCTTTTCCTCTTAAATAAGAATGTATAGTTATATATTTAGATATATCATTAAATAATAAATTTGCTATATTATTTGCTTGTTTCTTTGCATTCTTACATAATATAACAATTTCTGTATTTTCTGTATACTCATATATAAAAAAATCCTTAGATTCTTTTTCTCTACATAATAAAATGATTTTATCCCAAATTTTACTTCTTTGATTTTTTAAATCTATATTCTTTGTCTTTGCTAAATTTAATATTTGAGATAGTCTATCCATATCTATTATATTATAATGAATAGATTAGCTTTAGAAACAGAACTAAAAACAGAAATTTTAAATATCGTATTAGATTCTGAAGGAGATTTAAAAAAAATGAATTTAGATAAAGTTGTACAAATCTCAATTAAATTAAACGAAATTAAAGATAAACCAGATGCATCAAATGATCTACCTAGGTTTGCTAAAATGACAGAGAGGGATGTATTTGAGTTTGAAACAGAGCAAGACGAGATTCGGAGCCGAATGAATAGATTAAGAAATTAAATTACATAGAAGAACTAGTTTTAATTTGCAGAAGTCTATTTAACATAGATTTAGCATCTCTTTGACCTTCATATAATTCATAAAACTTTCCATTTACAAAAATAACATGCGTAGGGTATCCAAATACCTTAAATCCGTATAGAGAATTATTATTTATTTCGTTAAGAAATTGAGCATTAGATGGTTCTTCTACATTATACATGCATATATTAAAATCTCTTCCTGCAAAATTATCTAATAGTTCGTATTGAGGTTGAGAATTTTTACAATGTCCGCACCAAGTAGCATAAAATTTTACTATTGTTATTTTTTTGCTAAACTTTTTTGATAATTGTTGGTTGTCTGTTGTATTAAAATCTTTTTTAGATAGTTGAAACATTTTTATATAATATAGAATAAAAATAATGCTAAAAAATATTTTATATATTTTGCTATTTATAATTTTAATTCTTATAATTTGTATAATTAAATTATATAATACATCCGACTTTTGCCTTAAAGAAGAAGATATTTATGGCTATTATGAAGCAAACCCTGCGTTTTTAGAAAAAGCAGACATTAAAGATATGTCCTTATTAATATCAAATGAGTGTAAACTAATAATTGAAGAAGATGACAATGAAGATATCGAAGAATATATATTTTCTTTAGACTATAGAAATATTAGAAATTGCGATGGTGTTGTTTACTGTGTTTGTAAATCAGAATCAGACATAGACCATCCAATTACCAACAATATTATAGATATTATTTATAACACTATCACCGGAGAATTGAATATATATGAAAAAAATAATAATACTATATTAGCTAGCCTAATTAAAGATAATATTATTTCTTTATACTTATAAAAAAAATAGATACGTGTTTAGCAAAAATATTTATATAATATTTTTAGACTAAACAATCGCTTTAATTGCTGATTTCTCAATATATATCTCGTCGATAGTCAGCAAATAATCAATATAGCCACTTTACAAACAAATGTAGATATGTTTTATACTAATATCTAGTCTTTATAGTTAAATTTTTTACATAAAGACTTTGTTACATGACTATATTAATATTGATTGTATCTATTTAATTTAAAAATTAGTTATAAAGCATACAAAACTGAATACAAATTGTATAGATAATACAGAAATCAGTATAATATTTTTTATTTCTGCATTTTTTCTTTTATTTGATTCTATTGTTAAATCACTTTCTAGTTGTTTCATATTTTTTAGTTTTAAAGATAAACAATCTATTTGTTTATTTTTTTTTTCTATTAATTGTATACTATTTATTTTAAACTGACACGCGTTCAATTCCTGAAAGCATTTGTCGCAAATCATATATAATTACTTAATCTGATTGTATATTTATATTTAAGTATAATAATTCATCTAAATAATATTTATATTCAGAGCTAATATATTTTAACTCATCTAAATAATTTTTAGTTAATTCTTCACAACATTTATATACGCCTTTGGAACTTAAATAAATGGTTTCTGCTAGGGTTTCTTCTGAAAAAATGTAATCTTTATTATATACAAGCATACCGTTATTAACCATGCTAATGATATTAGATTTACTGGTTAAAAGTAATTTATAATCATCATATTCTTCTAAAGGCATCCAAAACTCTTTACTGTTTAAATTTTCATAAAGAGATACATATGGTAGTAGATATCTATATGCTAAACTACAAATTCTTACTACAAAATCTTGTTTTTTTACAAAAATACCAGAAAGTACCATTTCAGCAATTACAGTAATCATTATTAATCTTCTTTCATCTCAGTTGTAATATTAATTGAATCAATATTTAAATATGATAATATTTTGTCCACTTTATTTAAAAATATAGTAAAATCTTCTTGTAGTATTTCTTGTAAACACAATTGTATTTTGATAGATTTATCAAATGTATTGAGGCTTCTGGCCAAAGAGTCTTCAGTATTATTTGTATAGTTTTGAATCTCAAGTTTGAACATAGTTATATAGTTAATTTAGTATTTTTTAAAAATATTTATAATATTTCTTTATTCTTAAATTTAGAAGTTTTACATTGAAGTCCGAATATTGTCATATACTCCCAGTTATCAACACCTGATTTAGCCTTTAGAAATAATTGAGATTTCTTTTTTGATACTGTTTTTACAATTTTGTAATCGTCGTTATCTCTATATTTATCTATATTTGTTTCACCTATAGCCTTCATATTTTCTAACATTTTAATCTTATCAGGTGTTATAATGTCTTTATATTGCTCTATATAATTCAAAGAGTTAGAATCCGCAGTCAATACAAAAGAATCAATCTTTGCAATATTAGTTTTTATTTTAATGTACACGCCTATACTACTTAGAGAAAACACAAATTCGTTTATTTTTTCTTTATTCCAGTTAACAATCATATCGCAATATTTTGCATCATAGTCTACTTTTCTTAATTTTCCTTTTTCTATAATAAGTTTTGCTAAATCATTTAGTATAGATATATATTCTGGCCTTTTTAGCAATCTTTCCACTACAGAATCCGGAGTCCTAATGAATGCTAACTTCGCTCCGAATTTAAGTTTATCTATTTCTTTATACTCTCCATCTGAATTTAATAATAATATGCTATCTGACAATACAACATCTACTCCATTTAAAAAAGTAATTTCAAATAAATTATCTTCCTCGTATAAGTCTATAGAAATATGGGGATTTGGTTCTTCGCATCCGCTAATAGCTTTAAATTTATGTAATCTAAGTGCCGGATTTAGTACGTTTATATATCCTTCTGTAGTCAAAACAAATACCATTTTTATAATTTTACTATTTAATTATACAATCATATTTCAAAAAAAATATTTAATATAATTTAATTATTATCAAGCAGACGAAGACCTACGCGGAGCAGCTTAAACACTCTTCTTCTTGTTTATTAGCTTCATTTAAAATACCAACGTCTACATTAAATTTAACAGCACCAACCGCAGACTGAGAGCGTAAATAGTACATACCTGTTTTTAAACCTTTTTTCCATTCATATACATGCATACTAGTTAATTTAGCATTGTCTGGAGATTTTAAGTATCTATTTGAACTAGTACTTTGGCACACATATGCGTTTCTATCAGCTTCCATATTAATAAGTTCTTTTTGAGAAATCTCCCATACTGTCTTAAAAATTTCTTTAATATTACTAGGTACTTCTTTAATAGTTTGAACACTGCCGTCTCTCGCAATAATTTTTTGCTTCATTTCTTCATTCCATAGATTTTGTTTTACTAATTCTTTTACTAAATATTTATTTACTACTTGAAAAGTTCCAGATAAAGTGTTTCTGACAAAAATATTTGAAGTAATGGGTTCAAAACTTTCTGTATTTCCCATAATTTGCGCTGTGCTTGCCGTTGGCATAAGTGCTACTAATAGAGAATTGCGCACACCATGTACTTTAATTTTACTTCTCAATTCGTCCCAATCCCATAAATTACTTGGGTTTACATTCCATAAATCCATTTGTAATAAGCCTTTAGAAACCATACTATTGTTGTAATTAGTGTAAGTTCCCTTCTCTTCAGCTAGTTCGCAGCTCATTTCCAGCGCGGCATGATAAATAGTTTCAAAAATCTTTTTATTAATTTCTTTAGACTCTTTACATACAAATGGTAGATTCATTTTAAAAAATACTTTTGCTAATGACTGAACACCTAGTCCGATAGGTCTGTTTACTTTATCACTGTATTCTCCTTCTTTTACAGGGTAGACATTATTATCAATGACTCTATTTAAATTTTCTACTGCTTTCTTAGAAATTGTATGTAATAGTTTATAATCAAAATAAGTACCAGACTCTGATTTTTTTACAAATTTACTTAGACAGATACTTGCTAAATTACAAACTCCAATATTGTTCTTATCTGTATAAATATTAATTTCGTTGCAATTTAATGCAAGAATGCCTTCGAAAACACCTCTGTTTTTTTCTGGTTCGTTAAAACAAAAAGTATCCCATCTTCCTTGGATTTGCTCAACGCTCTCAACTCTCACTTCTTTTAATTTATAGTCTTTAGATAAATTATACGAACCTAGCCATTTGTTATATTTTTCATTATGATAAACAATAAATGGAGAAATATTTAGTTTTTTAATCATATACACAGTATCTCTCTCAGAAAATAATAATTTATCTTTAGACTGATTAATATAAGGGGACATACCAAGAGTATTGCATACAAGTCTTACAATGTCTAAAACTTTATAATTAGAATTGATAACATGGTATGTAAATGTCAGATTATTGCTAGAAATAACAGAGCACGCATCTAAAATACCACATAACCACTCTACCTTTTCCGCATACTTCCGGCTAAGTGGTGCTGACTTAGAAAAGTTCACAACTTTATCAGTCATATGATAATACTTGTTCATATGGTTATCATAATACGCATACTCGTAATTTAGAATATGATTTAAAATATTTTTACTATGGTATGCAACAATTACATGCTGCTCTACTAATATTTCTTGACAGAAAAGATAACCAGCTGAGTACCATACAAATCCATCTACATTATTTGAAAATGGGTTAATGTCTACATTATTAATAATCTCTGGGTATTTCAATGCGGGCATTACATCTCCTTTAGATAATTGAAATGCATGCTTAATATCTTCTTTATTCTGTTTTTTATTTTTTACAATAAATCTATGATAGTCAGTACATTTAATTTCCGCGCCGTTAGAAAATTTAATCTTTAACAACTTTTGAAAAGTATTAGTAAGCTCTACTTTAGTTTTTGAAAACTTTTCACCATTCCATACTTTAATTTCATGGCCTTCTAAATCTTCAATATATTCATACCCAGAATCAGTTAAAATTAAAGTATCTCCAGATACACAAAGGTTGCTAGACTTGATTGTTCCTAAATTATTTTGATTATTTTTACGATTCACATGGTCTTTAAAAGAAATATATGGTACTCCAGATTCCATCTGAATCTCTAAAATATGAGTCCATAACTCTGAAATAGATACTTGTTTTTCGTAAATACCTTCTTCTTCATATTTATGATATAATTTTCTATATTCTTCTCCATAAGTATCCGATAGTCCTTTTGCTTTATCTGGACAAAACAGACTCCACAGCACTGTTTCTCCGGTTTGCACTGCTTTTACTAATCTTTCCATAAATACATCACAAATCCAAAGAGCTAAGAATAAATCACGGGCCCGTCTCATTTCATCACCAATTGGTTTCTTTAAATCTAAGAAATCTTCAATATCAGCATGCCATGGTTCGATATAAACGGCAGTAGAACCTTTACGTTTTCCACCTCCCTGAGAAACATAGACAGCACTATCATTAAACATTTTTAACATAGGTACGATACCTTCAGATTCACCATTAGTAGATCGGATTAAAGATTTTTGAGCTCTTACCTGAGATACATGAATTCCAATCCCTCCAGACCATTTACTAATCATCGCCGTATCTGACAGAGTCTTATAGATATCTTTTAAATCATCTTCTACTGACAGTAGAAAACAAGAAGATAATGACTGTCTATGAGTTCCTGCATTAAACAGGGTAGGTGTTGCATGTGTATAATATTTATTACTCATCATATTGTAGGTCTCGTAGATAGAAAGTAAAACAGTTGCTAATGATTTATCTTTATTTACTTGACCATCAACATCAATATCATTTAGATGAATTCCAATACTTACACGCATAAGCATATGCTGTGGTCTCTCTTTGATAACGAAGACTCCTTTAGAAACAGTATGACGTAGTAAATAACTTTTCATAAGTGTCTTTAGACCAAAATAACCATATTTATAATCTTTAGAATAATCTAGCATTTTATTGATTTCTTTATAGTTATTTTTAACAAACGCAATTAATTTAGAATTAAGCAACGAGATGTGTTTATTATCACTTAGATTAATGTAATTATCAATATCATTGATTGCTTCAAGATAACACTCTTTAGTTTCCCTATGTAAATTATCTACTTCGATTCTAACTGCCATCTTATCATAATCTAAATTATTAGTAATATTACTTGCGCAGAATTTAGAAGAAATATCATCTAACTCTTTCGTAGAAATGCCATTTACCATCATCTTAATAGTATGTTGTGCAATTAAAGGCACATTTACATTTAACTTGGGTTCTCTGTTTTTTAAATCATTTAATCTAAAAAGAACTTTATTAAAATCTAACTCTACGATTTGACTTTTTTTGTTGATAATATAAAATCCACCAGTATCCATATTTAAATGAAATTAGTATGTACCACTTAAAGAAATGAGTTGAACACTGTGTATATACCTATATATCGCTTTATTCTAATTTATAAATCAAATATCAAAAAAATAATAATAGTCTAAAGAAAAATTATTATAATTACTTAAATCTGAGTACTGGTTTCATAATACCAGACATCATATTATATTGCAATTCGCCAATTGCATATTTATGTATTTTATGTTTCATATCCTTTACCAATTCATCTAGATTAGAATCGGCATTATTATATATACTACAAAATTTAGTTTCTGTATTCAAAAACGACACTATATAATTGTTATATAGCACTTCACGCAGACTTCCGGCATAATCGTATTTTTCTGCTTCTTCGTCCCTTCTTTTATATAGCCAATTCCCATACACTAAAATAGTTAAATCTGGTTTAAGATTATCTCTATCGTGTTTTATAATTTTTCTAAATAAAAACTTTTCAGATATAATTTCTGTATTCGCTCCTAGATTATTATTCATAATATTATCCATAACTGCTTTGTATTGAGACGTCATAGTATATGCTAAAGAGCAATATGTATATCTGTCTAAAATTACATTAACTCCAGAATGCAATAGACCTAGTATCTCTTCTCTATTCTCTGCTCTATTGTCAGCAAATAATTTAATCTCTACTTCTTTAGATACAACTAATTCTCCCTTTAATATTTTATCTATTTTCTTACCAATTACTGTATTTCTATTAGGATATTTGAAAACAACCACTTTGAACTCAGGACTGTTATATTTACTGATAAAATTATTGATTAATGTTGTTTTTCCTGAAGCATCCGCACCTGTAATGCATACTAACGCACCTCTTACAACCATAGTGTCTGTAATAATTATAAATTATATATTCAATTTTCTTTACAAAAAAATATAAATTATGTACAAGTTTATACATATCTACAGACCAAACTGGTCATCATCAGAATCAGAATCACTTTCTTCTTTTTCTTCCTCAATTAAATTATTTTCTTTCTTTTCTTCAATATCGTTAATAATATTATCGCATTTCTTAATTATTTCTAAAGACGAATATTCTGACGCATTGCTATCTATAATATCCAAAATCTCTTTTTCTGAAAAAGATTCTTCTAAAGGATATGTAATAAATGTACTTTTGATTTGAATGCCTAAAGATTTCATACTTAACTTAACATGTTTAACCAACATATCTTTTTCTTTAATCTTTCTTTCTTCTTTGTCTAGAGAATCTAATGACTCTTTGATTTTGATATTTTTACTATCTACTTCTCTTTCTTTTTTTCTGTCCATAATGTCAACCTTTTCAGAGAAGAGATGTTTAATTTTATCACCGAATAACTTAATATTGTCAATATCTTTATCATAAGTAAATTGCATAACAATTTCTTTATTATCTACAACTGAAGACATTTCAGACATTTTACTTTTTTTAATCTTAACATATTCCAATTTTACAATATTAGAATCCGTAGACTTAAGAATCATTCCTAAGAAAATATTTTTAGGTTTTTGAACTACATTGCTTAATTTCATAGTCTTTTTCATCATGTCTACAGAAATAATATATTCTATTTTTTGCATACTACTGAACTTACGTTCGTTAGTCATCCCTAGAAATCTTTTAAAGAATGAATATGAAAAATTCATATTATCTTCGTTATCAAATTCATAATCTTGAATATTAAAAGTTTTTTGTAAGTTTTTAATAGATAGAGGCTTAGAATAATATTTCACTAACATATCTTTATCTACTGGGTAGTCAGAAAGACTTTCCATAATTTTAAAATATGATAAAATTTCATCTAAACTCAAATCTAAACATTTAGAATATGTCTCTGCAAAAGTATTAATATCTGAAATATCATAGTTAGCTTCCATAATTTCATTGAATTGAACCGCAAAGCTAGCAACTGACATATTGATTAGTATTGATACTGATAATTTGATGATAATATAAATAAATAAAAAAATCAATTTTTTTTTAAAAAAAACGTAGTATATATAGTATAATCTAATATAAAATTATGCTTAGTATTTTGAAGTCGGACCAAACTTGGTTCCCAGAGTCTGTAGATGGTAAAGTATTTAGCCTTAGAGCAAATAGAGATATCGCTATTAATTCTGTAGACTTTGAATTATATAATACCGGTATAAATTTAGACTTTTTACCTTCTGACAATATAAGACTTAAAATTGATGATAAGTTTAAATATTGTTTAAAACTAGAAAATGATTTGTTAAAAAAACCCAATTACTTAGAAAATAAAGGTTTAGAAATTAAATTAATTAATCTGTCTAAAGAAAATATATATATTAAAGAAACGGAGTTTATTCTCTCTTTCTTCTTAGAATCTAAAAATACGAAGGTTGAGCCAGTAGCTGAACCAGTATCTGAGCCAGTATCTGAACCAGTATCTGAGCCAGTATCTGAGCCAGTATCTGAGCCAGTATCTGAACCAGTATCTGAACCAGTAGCTGAACAGGTAGCTGAACAGGTAGCTGAACCAGTAGTTGAACCAGTATCTGAGCTAGTAGTTGAACAGGTAGCTGAACAGGTAGCTGAACCAGTAGTTGAACCAGTATCTGAGCCAGTAGTTGATGAAACAAATACCGAAACTACTATTCCTAAAAAAAGAAAATATGTTAAACGTAAATAATTTATATAATTTCATTTAGTTCTTTTAAGAAATTTGTTTCTTTAACAGATTGTATAATATCTACGTAAAACGTAGAATTATTTCTATCTTCATTAGAGAATTTTTTTTTTATTTCACAGTCTGGATTTGATATATAATTTTTTGGAGGTATAGTATTTAATCCTCTTCTTGTTTCCTTTATATTATTATAGTTTTGCATATAGAATAATAAGTTTTCGTCTTTCCAATATTCAATGCCTAAATTATTTAAACTTAAATAAAAACAATTATCTTCTAATTTATTCATATATTCATCTATAGACTGTACATTTTCTACTATACGTAGTAAAGATAAATAATAAGCCGCGTAGATATTTTTTTCTTCAATATCATCTTCAAAGTAGAAAGAAAATAAGAAAAGTGCTAATATATAATTATAATTGCTTATATAGAATGTATCTTTTAATTTAGCTGATTTGATTTTATTTATAGATAACATATTACCTGTCATATCTATAGAATTTAATTTAATATCGTAATCGTTTGATTCGAAACTAGTCAGTGCTGGCATCGATGTGCTTATAAACCCTTGATTAGTTTGAATAAACTTAGATATATCATATTCAGACATCATAATATTAAACGTTTTGTTATCACGAAATCCATTTCCGTAATTTATTATTTCTATATTCTTTCCCGAATATTCAAACTGCATAATATTGTTTGTATTTTTATGTATTTTATATTTTAGCAATGCATTATTTTGTATATTATATTTTTTGCATATTTCTGCATATTCTTCATATATAAAACAATATGCTAATTTTCCATGAAATATAAAGTCTAAGTCTATAGAAAAAATATTATTATCTGACTGAATAACTTTATTTATTTTATTAAAAGATACAGAGTTTAGCTTTATATTTTTTGTTTTTATATTAATATTCTTATCTAAATGCTCTTCAGAAAAGTTATAATATTTTGATAACATTTCTTTTCTTTTTAAATCTTTTTCTAGTCTATTGATAATATTAAAAGCAGGACCCGTTATGTTCCATAATAAAGATAGAGACGTATACTGGTCTATTTTTTGATACACAGGGTCTATAAATTTATAATTTTCATATCTCATATATGGTATTTTCTTGTATAAATATTCAGGTACGAATGTAGAGTCAAATACCGTATAACCCATTATTTGTACTCTAATAGTTGTCTTATGTACTGCTGGCACTATTGATATATTTTTCATACCTATCTCGCATAATAGTGTAGAAATGTTATTTGCATGATTGATATTATCTGGGTCTATAACATCATAGTCAGGTATTTGATAGTTAGAGTATAAATTATCTCCTTTTAATTTTAAAGCAAAATCTATACTCATACCGCCTACTATCATCAATTGTTTATCTATAATATATTTTCTAACGACATCTAAGCATTTTTGTATGTTTATAGCATTATAATCTAAATTAAAAGTTATAAAATCTGAATCTATATCAGAATTAATTTTAATTCTTTTCATGTCTATATTCTAGTTATATTTTATATTTTATTTTAGATTTAAAACAATGTTATATTCATATTGAAGATATCTATATACAGTATTTTCGTATCGTTCTAACTAATTATTGCATTTCTTAAAAAAATTGATATTTTCAAATACAAATATAGAAGTATGGACTTTGAATTTGACTTTGACGAACTTAATGATATTTTAAATCAGTCTATAGAAGAATTAGAAGGTGTTGATGGTGATAAAGAAAAATTAGAAATTTCTGATTACAAATTTTGTGAAGATTGCAATATTTTAATGGATAGTGATATAAATAACACTTTGACATGTAGAGTATGCGGTTTTATAAAGAATATAACTACAGAAAATAACGAATATGAGCCCAGTATGAATGGATATAATACTAATAGTAATTTTCATATACCTATCAAATGTATTGGCAATAATGCATTCCAATATCAAAAACAGTTAAGAAACTCAACTTCTCAATATTCTATAGTCCAAGAATCAAATCTTAGAAGAAAACTAGAAAAATTAAATTTCAAATCTACGACTATTTTCATACCTAAAAATATTATAGAAAAAGTCATCTCTCAATATAAATTAATAAGAGAAACAGATAAAATACATAGAGGTGATATATTCAATGGTATTATTGGGTCATTAATATATTATGAATGTCTAACGGCAGGTATTATTAGAAAGCATAAAGAAATAAGTGATTGGTATGGCATTACTGAAAACGATTTAAGCAAAGGAGATAAAATAGTTAGAGTTTTAGAAGAAAAAAAAATAATTCAACTTCCTATTTATGAAAATAATAATCTAAAATATATCGAATCGTATTTAAAAAGAGCAGGTGTTGACTTAAATTATAAATATTTTATGGAAGAGATGTTAGAAATAATAGAAGACAAAAAAATAGGTAACCACAATGCAAGATTATCTACAAAAGTTTCTGCTATTTTATTTATAGTTATAATTTCTACTAAAAAAATAACAGACCATAAATTTAGCTCTGGTAGATTAGAAAACACTCCAGATTTATCGGCAGACTACATCTCTAAAGAGTTTAGTATATCTATTTCTACGTTTAAATCTTTTTACTCTGACATCAATAAAAACAAGAATATAGAAGAAATTAAAACGTTATGCGAATTATATGGTATTGAAATGCCCAGTAAACTACCCAGAAAGAAAAAGAATCAACTTAGTTAACAAAAGCTAATGCATTTATTCAGATACTGCATCTCTGTCAGGGTACACTCTTCTTTCCGAATAATTATTATTAGCTCTTGCGTTTTTTCTTAGGTTTAAGAATTTACCAGCTGCGTCTGATACATTGTTTTCAGTATTTTTAATTGATTGTTCCATTTTAGCAGTCTCTCCAAATGTTATCTTATTTTCAGGAGCAGACATTCTCTGAATCATATTATTTCTTATCGATTCTTTAATTTCAGGTGTGAGCTCTACTTTGATAGGGGCTAAATCTTTTTTTACATTTTCTTTTATTTCTTCTGTCTGCTTAGACCTTGCTACTGTGACATAACCAAATTCTTCTGCTAAACTATACGCCAAGAACATTACTACTATATGTACAATACTAGATACCATTTTTGCTGTATACGTTTGCGGGATAATATCTCCATACCCGATAGTCGTTACCTGTGTAGTTGTTAGATAAATAGAATCCATTGCTACGCTTTCTCCGGTATCCTTTACATTATAATGTTTTGCTGAAATCAAGTAAGCATTTAGACAAAATAATAATATAATAAATATTGTAATAAATCTAAGTTTCCAACTTTTACTAAATGAATGACTAAGAAAACAGCCAAATTCTCTAAGTTTACAAGGTATTCTTTTAATAAAAGCAAAAACACCTTTATCTCCGCCGTCGCACGGGGATTTATAATCATTATCGCTGTATTTTGCTTTTAGTTTAGCTTCTTTGAAATCTCCACACACATCTATTTTTTTAAAGTAGTTAGAAAAACCATTCATTATACACGCTATTTATTATCTATATTCTATAAAATTAAAAAAATAAAAAGATGTAAATAAAAAGATAACTTATCTAGTAAGAATAATATATCTAACATAATAATTATAAAGCATATGAATAGAATTATTGTTTTCTAATTCTAATATATGAAATACATTAATAATTCTGGTTTGTATATCGACATCTAACATAAAAGTTGTAAATATAAGCATTTTTTCAGAGTCTTCAGATACATTAATAGATATTCTATCGTCTCTTCTTATATTACTTACAAAATATATCAACGCTTTGTGTTTAAATTTATTCGGATAGCATTTAATAATATATTTATGAATAATATTTTTAGATACGATATTTACATTTATATTATTAGGATTTAATATATATTTGATAGCTTTTTTTTCATTTATAACTTTTTTAATAAATCTTTTTATAATATTTGAAGCATTGTTTTTAATATCAATACATAGTTTTCTATGATATTTATTGACGTTAAACATACTTTTAACAAAATCCTGATTTGATAAAAATGACATTATATTATTTTCGCAGTCAGAGTTAACATAACTATTGTGCATATTGCTAAATAAAGACATGAATAGTATAATACAAATTTATATTTCAATTTTAAAAATTGAAAACTATATTTATAAAGTATCTATACGAGTATACCAATAATGTCTTCTTGCGACTGTAAACTAGTTCTATCTAAACTTAATGAGCTTGAAGCTAAGATTGAAGAGATGGTTTTAGCTAACAATGCTATCGTAAGTAGAATTGCTAATAATATTGAGTTAAAGATTGATATTCTAAGTAATGCAGAAAATATTGCTATTGCGCATAAAGCTTCTGCTTCTGATAAAAAAGTAAAAGCGAAATCTGTATTTTTCAAGGATGAATTTAAAAAAAATAAAAATGTATATATTAATAATCTATATGTGCAGTCAGAAATTGATGAACTGTATAATCTAGAAGAAATCAAAAAGAAGTCTAAAGAAGAACATAAAGTATCTAAGATTGGAGAACTTTTATATAAAAAAATTACTAAAGATAGTACAAAGCTAGCAGAGCTTAATAAAATTTACGAAGAGTATAAAGAAAATATTAAGAACGATAATACTGTCTCTTTAGACGAAGAAGAAAAAGAAGAGTTTTAAAAAAAATATACTAATAATTTTTCTATTTTTTTAATTTATGAATACGATTTACAGGTCATCTAATTGACTGCTTAAATCTTTAACATTATCTTGAATAAATTGTCTGTTTACAATAATTTTATTATAGTTAGAGCATTGCTTAGGCGTAGAACCTACCATTAAACTCTGAGAGCTCGCTCTTGTGCAGTCGGCAGTGCTTCCATTAATTGCAATATTCTCTAATTCTTGTAGCGGGTGACTATTAGATAATAATAGAAGAGAATTATTTTTTTCTCTATTCTGAATTCCTTGTCTATCAATACTTGTGACAACTCCTGTGGAGGTCATAGTATCGGAGTATACTCTATAGTACTTAGGGTCTGCACTGGGCATCATACTTGATAAATTAATTACAATCGCATTGTTAGCCGCTTCAATTCCTAATAATTGGCTAATTTCAACAATACTATCACTTTGTGTCTGGTATGGGTCTACAAATTCATTGCATAGGATGGTAGCCATATTAGTACCATCTGTCATAATTACATTTTTATTAATTTTATGCATACTTCCATCTTCTTTAATATCAGTTCTGGCTAGTTTAGCACTTACATCTGTCGAATGGATTCCGTCAACTCCTCTAATAATAGAATGTAAAATTCTAGTTTTGATAAAAGTATCTAGAACATTAATATCTACTTCTTGTGTTTTCTTAAACTGCGAGGCTCTAATATATATTCTGATAATAATATTGTTAGGTTTTGATGTGTTTTCTGCATTATTTACAATATATAAGTTAGGGTTAAGTTCGAATAAACGATAACAAATAGTTTCTAACTTCATATTTTTTTCAATAAGTTTTTCTCTATCAATTTCTAGTCTCAAAGACCAGTTAATTAAGTCATTAGGTACTTTTAATAGAGGATTATGTTTGATAAAACTTTTAATCATTTCGTTTTCATGTTTATAATCTGGATGAACAATATTCATAAATGATTCAAAGAATACTTGATAATTATTTACAAATTGCTTTAACTTCATCATTTCAATATGGTTTGCGATAGATTGTACTTGGAAATCATCATAGTTTTCTTTTAAATGAATCACCATAGAAGGCGCTTTCATTTTTTCTGTAATTTTTGCTCCTAGAATTTCTTTCATTCTTCCTAAGAAATCAGTTTTTGTCCCACTGGAGCCTGTACGATGATGACTATCTAGCACGTACTGTGTCATCGGTTCTGAAATAGATTGCGCAGAAATGATTCCTACTGGCATTCCGTAGTTAATAAGAGATTTTTTAAACGTATACATAATTCTGTTGATACAGATATCTAACACTTTTAATGAAATCTTTGATTTTAATAATTTTTTACAATATAGATGACTTCTGATGTTGATTTCTAGAAGCTTAAATGACATTAATACATGTTTCGGTATAATCATTTTCTTTTTCATTTGCATTTGATTGAAATGAGAATACTTAATATCATTACATAAATTATTAATTCTTTCTACAATATCGATAGGGTTTATCTCTTCATGCGTTTCCGTAACACTTTCTTGCATATGCGTGTAGAACACATCTTTAAATATTCTTTCTGTGTTTACGGATAAATTTCTGACGTCGCTAAACATTTTATTTTTAACGTTTTGTTTTTCAACGCAGAGCATAATTTCTCTATATTCTTGTCTGTCTTTAGATAATAAATTCCATTCTTGTTCTAATGCCTTTTCTGTGGTTTTATTATTAAATACCTTAGCCACGTCTTCCATTGAACATTTCCATCCCTTTTCAAACTCAGAGTCTGAGATAGAAACTGTCGGGTATGACACAGATTCATTATTTCTAACGTCTACACCATCACCTCCAAATAAGAATTGAATAATAGTGTTTTCCGTCGCTACTTTTCTATGGTTATCTGCTATTAGAGATTCTAAATTTTTAACACTTTTTCTGTTTTGTTCGCCTGTAATAGACGTAGATAAAGCTTTATTAATAATAGAATATCTTGCTTCCATAGACTGAAAGATGAAAGATACCATATCTACACCACTTGTGTAAGATTCTGTAACAAACCCTCTGTTTTGTGGGCTTTCGTCAAATCGAGGATAGTAAGGGCATGTTCTTTCATAATCAAATAATTTAGCCATTCGTTCTCCCCCAATAGAGGCTTGGCCGATAGAAGAAGAGATTTGTAGTAAATTTGTTAGTTTCCCTTTAGAACCACTTACAATTAATTTAAATAAATTATTTTCTTCGGACTTAATATCTTCAAACACAGGTCTCAAAAAGTCATCTCCTAGGTTTAAGATACTTAATTGCTGCTGTTCGAAGAATTGTTTAACACTCATTCCGAGTGGTGGTATAATTTTACCTTTTTTATAGTTATTAATTACTTGGTTAGCTTCTGATAAAATTACCTGAGTCTGCTTATGTACTTTTTCCATAGCTTGTTTACTAATTGTAATATCATCATATGTTAGAGTTAATCCTTTATGCATTAAGAAAATGTTAGTCATCTGTTGCATGTTAAAGATAGTATTTAGCGCGATTTCGCTTCCATATTCGTTATACAGAACATGAAATATAGAGCCGCTAACTCCCTGACCAATAGTTTTTTTATCTAGTCTTCCTTTTAATAGTTTTCCTCTATTGATGTCTACTTTAATATCTTCTTTGTCGTAGTCAATATAAGCGGTATATTCAGGTTTGAAGAATCCTGCTTTTCTAGAATAATTAATAGGTGGTAGAAGTTTACTTACTAATTCATGAGCACTATAGTCTTTGTCTTCTCCTAAAGCAAATTGTTTATATACAAAGTCATTAGTAGATAGAAGTCTCATAGAGTTGTATTTTGTAAACTTAGTGTTTGCTTTTGTAAACTCAAAGATACCGATTAATCCGTCATGGTATACGCCTACAGAAGGAGTACCGTCTTTTAGAGACATGCACCAATTAGGGATTCCTGCTAAATGCCAAGCCTCATTTTTTGAAGCTTCTGAATGTGGTATAATAGCCATCATTGCGTCTCCGTCAAAATCACCACCATAGAAACTATCAGTAATATTGGGAGATAATCTAAAAGTATCTCCTTTATCTACAACATATACAATATGCCCACTAATAGAACTAGACTGTAAGGTAGGGGCTCTGTTCATAAAGATTACATCTCCGTTCATTAAATGTCTATAAATAGTGTCTCCTTCTTCTAGAATAAAAGAGTCATTAATAGCCCCGACATAATATTCTTTTCCTGTTTTTTTAACTACCTTAAGACAACCGGGGTATTGTTTGTCCTTGTTGTAAAAGTTAATAGATAATTTTTCTTTATTATACCATTGTACAACTTCTGGGATTACTATTTTTTCAGCAACGCTTTTAGGCACTCCCACTTGATAAGGTTTAATATTGTCTACAGAAATAACACTACGGGCCATAAATGTAGTTCGCTTACCTAAGATATTCTTTCTGATACGACCAGTCTTCTTAGCAAATCTGCTAGAAATAGAAGATAAGCTGCTCCCTGTGTTAGTTGCTAGTCTGTTAGTGTTTCCAGACGGGATATCTCTGATTAAATTATAATAATGCATTTCAATGTTATCTAAAGTCATGATATACTTTTTAATGAGTTCCTCATCCATAACAGAAGGTAGTTTCTCAATAAGACTAACCATATTTTTTAAAATAGTAGTTAAGTCATTATTATTCGAGCGACCGCCTTTAATCTTTTTAATGTCTGGACGGATTGTAACCGGAGGCACTCTTAATGTTCTTAAGACAAATTTTTTAGGATGAGAATCTAATAGTTTACCTAGTTTAATAACTGTTTCATCAGAGACTTTAGATAAAATATCTTCTGCTTCTGTATTTAGTAGACGTCTAGAGTTTTCGCCCATTCTAATGATAATTTTTAAATGGTCTTTAGGGTCTTTTTCTACAATTGGGTGGATTTCTTCACACAAAGGACATTTTAAATTCTTTTGCGTAGAAGACCTACTTAACTTAACGGCTTCATTTAGCAATTGAGTTCTATCGATATTCTTTTTCTTAATATTAACAATACACTCTCCGCACTTAAAACAAATTACCTTTAGCCATTTAATAACTTCTTTTTTAAACATAGGAGAAATAAACGGATACGGAGATTGAATCTTACCAAAATGACCAGAGCAGCTAGTTTTATTCATAAAACAAGTCTGACATATATAAGAATTATCTGTGGTGCCCATTCTGCTATCATAAACACCATTGTTAAATGGTAGATTATTACGGAATAATTCTTTATTAGTAATGTCAACACAAGCATCTAACTGGTTTTCTTCATCTCCTAATGCATAAAACTGCACTTTAGATAGCTCACTAGTTGGCACAAACTCAGCCGAAACTTTAGACATAGTTGACTTTACTACTATATTCTATATAGCAAAAGAAAATATCAATTTTAAAGCAAAAGTAATGTCTCTTTAATATACATATATGTTATATTTCTAAATACAATAATTATAAAATTGATTTTATAGCTCTAAATATATAAAATATGTCCGGAATTCATATATTCAGCAAAGATTTAAGAGTTGTTGACAATGAAGCTTTGAGTTTATTAGTAGATAAATTAAAGAATTTAGACAATTCTAAAATTATATTTCTGTTTCATTTAGACGATAGTCAATTATTAGACAAAGAAAAAGCATTTCATAGAAGTATAAATGCGATTATTTTTATGTTTCAGTCCCTGATGGAACTAAATGATATATTGCAAGATAGATTATTATTTATTTCTGGAGACTTAGATACATTAAAAAAAGAAATAGTTAGTCTAAAGAAAAAATATAATGTTATGTATCTAAGCAAAAACTTAGATTATAGCGATTATGCTGTTTATAAAGACAATGAAATATATAATGTTTGTAAAGAACTTAACATCAAAATGATAAAAGGATACGATGACCAAACTATTTGTCATATGGAAGATTACTTAAAGGATGATTCTGCAAATTCAGAACACATGTATTATATCACTTTTAGTCATTTTTATAATAAATTAAAAAAAATATATAAAAAAAAGGAATTCTCAGTTGACACTAGTTTTATCAAAGATAGAATTATACATGTCGAAAAAAATAATATAAACATTTTATATGATGTGTGTTCAAAACTCGGTATAAATAAAAATGATTTAATAAATAATAAATTTGATATTATACAAGGCGGCAGAAAGAAAGCAACCAATAGATTATTATTTCTTTCTTCTAAAAAAAATAAAAATAATACTTTGATAAATTTTGAAGATAGAGATAACCTAGAAAAAGAAAATGGGTTAAAAATTAGCGCTTATCTTAATTTTGGTTGTATTTCTATAAGAGAGTTTATAGATATTATGAAAATATCATTTAATTCAAATGGAGAATCTTTATTTAAACAGATGGCATGGCGAGATTTTTATTTATGCATACTTAGATTTTCTAAGAAAGCTAAAAAATATATTTGGCTAGACGATAGATATAATAAATTAAAATGGAGAAAAGTCGATGACAAGTTTAAACTAGAATGGGACAACTTTTTGAACTGTCGTACTGGTATACTACTAATTGACGCTTCTATGAAAGAATTAAAAGAAACCGGATTTATGAATAACAGAGCTAGACTTTTATGGGCTACTTTTGCGGTTAAATATATGATGTCAAATCCTTTTGATAAAGTATACGGAGCCGTTAATTTATATTCTAGACATTTAGTTGATTGTAGTACTAGTCAAAATAAAATGAATTTTGAATGGATTATAAGTTCTTTAGATATAGGAGGTAGAAGATTTAGTAAGAAAGGAGAAAGCCCGCTTACTGGTAGAGTAATCTCAATTGATAATAAAATTATAAAAAAATACAATGCTTATAATTATGTAAGAAAATGGCTTCCTGAGTATAAAGACTACACAGATAAAGAATTATTAAAAGTAGAACCTTCTATTGATTTAAAAAAAAGATATCAAGAATTTTGTAATATGTTTAAATGATTTCAAATTCAAACCCTCCATTCATTGAAATTTCTTTCAAAAAATGTTGCTGTGGCGAAGTTAACTTATTGCTAACTACTACTTCTGCAATATATATAATTTTTTTATTTACAACAACTGCTATATCTACTATTTTTTTTATATTTAGAGTTTTTAAAAATTTTCTACCTCTTAATTTAGATTTAAGATTACTATTAAATATATTATGTAAATTTTTCACATAAGAATTTATTATTTCTATAGGCTCGTATAAAGATAATAAATAATTCAATTTACTTTTATTATACTTAGTTAAATTTTCTACATCTGAAATAATTGGGTACTCAAACCACACTCCGTCTTCTTCGTATATAATTCTATCTTTATATTTTTCATATAATTCTTTTGCTTTTTTTAATTTTGTGTGTATGTGTAAACTCCCTTCGTTTCCGGCTTTTGAAATATTATATTCTGATTTGTTTTCATTTAGATTTATTCCTTTAGTTTCTATTATTCTTCTTTCTGATACTTCTTGTTTATTTAATTTTTTATATTTTTTTTTAGTAAATCTTCTCTTTTTTTTAACTTTTTCTAAATTAGTGGTATTCATTATATTAATTGCTTAATTTGTCTAAAGAATCTTTGATATCATTAATCTCTTTAGTCAACTCTTTAATACAATTAATTAAATGAGGTACTAAACCTGTATAATGTACACTATGAAAATCTTTTAATCCATGTGCTTGTTCTATTTGCACTACCTCTGGTAGAATTTCTTTTATACTTTGAGCAAGAACGCCTGTATGTCTCTTTTCTTTATCAAAAATATAATTATACTCTTTGACATCTATTTGTAATACTTTGTCTAAAGAATAATATGGTTCTACATCTAATATATTTTCTTTCATTCTGACATCAGATGTTTCTGCTAAAGTAGTAGCTGTTAAAACACCAGTTGGCGAAACTGTCATAACTGTGTTTATAGTACCGTCATTAATCAATTTAAATTCTAAGAAAGCATTTTCTGTGTCCGCTACTAAATCGCTAGATACACAGTTAATTAAACCAGCGGGTACGACATCACCAGAAGCATTTACTATATCAAATTCTAAGCCTATACCAAGCCCGCTTTCTGCGGTAGTTGCGGGGGCGACAATCATAGTTAACCCATTAACCACTGAATTATTATCAATGGCTTGTTTTATGAGGGATAGATCAGATACTTCCATATAATTGATATTAATTATATTTCTATCGGCGTCCACAACAAGTGCTTTATTAGCTTCTGCTACTCCTTTATTAGCAATATCTACATAGTTTAATTCTTCTGCAGTTGACGTAATCAAAGTTCCATTTAATTTCAAACCGGTAGTAGAACCGTTATGTGTAGTTATATTTACATTGCCTCCAGAAGAGGTTAGATTCAAATCGCCCACAGAAGAGACTAAAAAGTCTACGTAATTTACTGCGGACCCATCAGAATCATTATATATAAGTCTAAGACAGTCTCCTGTGGCTGAGTTAATGTCTAATTGTTTTGAGACTACAGAAGTATTAATACCTAAATAGCCCGTAGTGTTTACATTATTAATATTTGTTAAATTATTTGACAAATCTTTAGCAACTAGAACGTTTGCATAAGTTGTAGAATTATTAAATCTTAAAACATTTAGAGTATTATCGTATACCACTCTAGCTTGTACGTTTGACAGCCCAGAAATTTGAGCGCTTGAAAATTTATTAATTACAACCATTAATTTTTCTAATGTATCTAAAGACTTTAACCTTCTTCTATATTAAAGATTATTATTTAACTTCTTGCAGAAATATAGTTATATATAAGTTTATATAAATAAAGAAAGACTATAAAAAATACATTTTATAAATCATTATTGTCTTCAAATTTAAAAGAAATCTTCAAATTCTGAAAAGTTTATCTCTTTATCATCTTTAGAAACTTGTTCACAATATTTTACTAAAAATGAAGAACCAAATATAAAATCCCTTACCATATCAGCTTGCATCCATCTACATGGAGGGGTAGACTCTCTTAGATATACTAATTTTTTATAGTTTTTTTTTCCTTTTTGTGTATTTCTATTAAATACACCATCAGCAATATCTAGCATTAATTTTTTCTCTTGACTACTAAAATTATTTGCAGGTCTATTAAAATAAGTATTGCATACTTTTTCTGTAGTAAAAATATTAATAAATGCATTTTTTCTCAAACTAGAGTCCAATAGTTTATCGTCTTGAAATGCAATCATAAATGTCACCTTATGGTGTCTTCCATTAAAGAATAGCTCTTTTACAGATTCATATTTACACCAAGTATTAGCACTGACAGCAGCGTCGTCTATTATTATGAGAAAGTTAGGATTTATATTCATATGTTTCATTAGCATTTTATCATTATCATTTAAGTCTATAGAATTAATATTTTTGATATTGTTTGAGATTGTATCTTTATAAAATTCAACTATTTTGTCATCGTGCTCTTTTTTTAATTTTTCTATGGACTCTTTATCTGAAAGTTTATTTTTTACTATGTTATATGCTTTTTGTAATAAGCTTAGTTTATCTTCTTGTTTATCTATCATTTTATTGTACATAAATTTTAATTTATCAAAATCATTGACTAGATTATAAATCTTAACATTTAGAGATTGTCTCTTTAATATATCATTTAATAAATTTTCTTTTACATCAGAATGTATAAGAGGTTTTGGTATTAAATTATCGTAAGAACCGTTTAGTTTGTTAGTTGGGCATATCACACATACGTTCGGTATTGACTTTCTTAATGTAAATAATATATCTTTTATAATAGTAGATTTGCCTGAATTACTAGCTCCATATAATATAACAGATCTGTTTAAAAAGTAATCTATATCTTTATCAAATATAGGTATCTCTCTTCCTTCTTTGCTGAATATAGAAGTTTCCATTTCAGTGTAAAATCAATTATACAAAAATGTTAGTTATATTATTTTATAAAATTGATTTTTAAATAAGATATATAAGCACAGAGTATAAATGCCACCAGTAACAAAGCCAAAAATTTATAATACTTCTTTAAATATTTTAATCAAGTCCTGTTCTAAACATAGTATTGTTTCTATAGAATTATCTATATTGTTAGATTTAATGATAGATATATTTAACAAAGTATATGATTCTAATAATAAAAAAATAGGTATAATATGCTCTAGAAATATTATTAAAAAGCTTTCTACGTTAGTAAGAATTATAAATCTATATCTATATAAATCTTCACCATCTGATTATATTAAAGATTGCGAAGACATAGCTGTGGTTATTAAACATATACGTAATTCTATTTCAGATAAATTAATTAATTGTTCTTTCTACTTAAATGAAAATAAATATTATAAATACGAAATATTGCAAAAGATAGAATTTGAAATTAGAAGTGCATTTACTTCCATAGAAAATATAATTAATAATAAAAAATTATATATCCAAACTGCAAAAAAAATAATTGATAACCACAATTTGCCTAAACTTATTAATGAATATTTTACAAATACATATCCTTTAGATAAAGATTTTATTTATTCGTTTATTGATGAAAATTTCTAAATATTATAGCATATAGAATTATCATTATTGAATTGTTTAAATATATTAATCGTTATATTTCCGAATTCTTTTTTATATTTAATGAAGTCTATAGAATTTAAAATTAAGCATTTATTCATAATATTAATATTATTTACCGGTAGTTTTATTAAATACTTAAAGTATTCTTCATAAATATTCAAGAAATCTCTTTCCAATATGATAACTGATACTATATTTTTTTTCGTTTTTTGTTCTAAGAATTTATATAGTTTGTCGTTATCTTCATGAATCATATATATTTTTTTTCTAAGTTTAGAATTAGTTTGTAAATCTCTATATCCATAACTTTCTAACTTAGATTTAATATCTTTGATTGCTACAGAATTAATATTTTCTGAGCTTCCAATCATTGTATTAATAAATACTATAATATTATTTAGAGGCACGTTATCTAGAGAAGATAAATTATTAATTTCTTCTTCAACATCAAACCCACCTTCTTTAATATCACTTGTTAGATTTTTTGATATAATTGAATATGGATTTTTTTTTACAATAATCGAAGACCCGCTTTCTGTATTTTTTCTATATACGTTATAAGAATATAGACCAGAAAATATTTTATCATCATTACTTAAATTTTCTTTATTTTTGTAAGAATATATCATATTACTAAATGAGCCTAAAGATTCTGTAGAAAACCCGTTATCGTTAAAAATTTGCTGCAGTAGCTGAATATCTAGTAAATCTTCTTCATAATATTTCCCGTTAGAAAACGGCAGAATTAAACTAATTCTAGAATTATTTAATTTTCTGATAGAATATTTTAAAACTTCAGAGTCTTCTATTTTAGCATCCCATCCATTTTCATTACATATTTTTTTTACTTTTGTTCCATCAAAGCAAGTAAACATAAATATACCATTAGTCTTTAGAAGATAAGAAATTAATTGTATAACATTTTTTAACTTATCTACGTTATTTGCTATATAATGAATTGCAAAATTACATATAATAATATCTACAGAATTATTTAATTTTTTACCATAAGAGCTTTCAATATTATTAATTACTTCTTTGTAATCAGAGTTTAAATCACTATGAACAGTAGATACTTTCATATTAAAATTTCTAATAGAGTGTTTTCTTCTAATTAATTCTTGTATAGCACTTTTATCGTTGTCTACAAATATAGAGTCTTTAACTCCTAAGTTAGCTATTCTTGCGAGGTCTTGTCCCTTACCAGCAGCTAAATCTATAAGAAGCGGAGAAGAATTACCTTCCAGCTTAACTTGTTCTATGATAGATTGAATAGCAACTGTCTTAACGTAAGAGTTAAAATTTCTTTGCTCTTTATAAACATCTACATTGTCAGCCATAAAGTACATCCCATTATTTTCTTTCAACAAGTCATCAAATGTCAAAGGGTTATTTATAGAATACCATATATTCTCTGCTACTTTATAATAATTACCATAATATTCTCCTCTAGCTAACTCAACGTCTCTATCAGTTCTAATTCTTTTCAGAACCCACTGTTTACCATCCCATCCAAATTCTCCTATCTTATTATTTAAATCAATGCTGTTTTCTTTACATTGTCTAAAGATATAATTATATGGTTTGTCGCTGGTTTCAAATTGAATGGGCATTAGCCCTCCATCTTTTAATTTTCCTACAATAGTATCGTAATGTGTCATAGTTTTTATATTAAATGATTCTAAGTCTTTTCTGCTTATTCCGCTAAATAATATATAATAAATACAATCATCGTCTTTATTCTTTGTATTTTTCTTTTCTCTTTTAAATAACTCAGGACTTGTATTTAATATTTCATCTGGTACTTTTTTCATATAAAAATCTATAGTAGAATGTTCTGCTGGTTTCCACTTATATCCAACCATTTTTGAATAATCTGATTTATCATTAGGCGTAAAAATAATTCCATCAATTTCATATTTTTGATTACTTGCCTTTTGATAAAAATTAGTTAACTCTTCTTTCCATTTAGAAGTTAATAATACAAACTCTTTTGTACGAATATTGACATTAATATTAGACAAGTTTAATATTTCTATAGTTCTGTCTACAGCTTCTTTCATTACTGCTAATCGCTCATTAAATGGTTTACTAGTGTATTTAGAAGAGTTAAAAGTAATTACGTCAAACACAAATAATTCTTTTTTATTGTTTTCTTCTAGTAGTTCACAATCCAGAGTAATATAATCTAAAACGTTATTTGCTTTGTTTTTATGAAGCTTAATTTCTTTTAATAAAGTAAGATTGTTGTTTAATATTACTACATTACAATTAGACAAATCAGATTTCATATACTTTATCATAAGGATACTTCTTTTTCCATCTATTTTATCAGTAATATAAAAACCTTCATCTGATGTAATTTTAGGCTGTATTTGTTTATAGTATAAATTTGAATCCATCTCTATTACATTATTTAATAATTTCTTTAGACCAGATTTAAATCTAAAAGTTTCTAAATAGTTTTTATTATTTGAAATAATTTGTCTAGCTAAACTAAAAATATATTTTTGATAGTTTCCGACCTCTACTCCACTATTATTAAATACTGCTATCTCATTTATAGGTTCAAATACTTTCTCTATACTTAGTTCTTTATTATTTATAAACTCATATTCTAATCTACATTCATCGAATAAAGAAAATTCTAATGCATTTGTAATACTATCAATGTTATATTTTTTAAATATAGCATTTTTTATATTTTTTAAATCAGATTCTTGTTTTACAACTTTTACTAAATCTAATTCCGCCATATAATTTTTATCTTTAGACAAAATAAATCGTAATCTAAGTTTAAATTTCATAAATTCAACATTTCCTTTAATATCGTTTTCTGTAAGTTTTTCTTCATAGCTTAACTTTAATTTAATATCTTTGATATTTTTAATATCCCTACTAATAACAAAAGGCTTTGCTAAAGATTGTTTTTTAATAATTACATCTTTTTTTTGATTAACGCCTTCAGAAAATATCATTGTTTTCCTGACATTATCCGAATAGAATATATCTAAGTTTTGTATAATTTCGATACTGCTTGAAATACTTTTTAATTTATCTAAAGTCTTAGAATATATATACTTCATAGCCAGAGGTTGTGCACTGTCTGCTGAAAATCTAATACCTATTTCTAACTCTAAAGAATCTTTATCATTGACATTTAAGCTTAATAATTTTTCATTATATTTAGAAATAACAGTATTAACTGCGGGCGAACTATTCATTATGCCGTAAGGTGCAGTGTGTGCTATATAAAGTAATATTTATATCAATTTTAATATACAAAAAAAGAAACATTAATAATACGATTTGTTATTTTAGATATCTACATAAAATATTAGAATCTTTCAATACAATAAATTCATCTTTGTCGATATTTATTATGTCGTATTTGAACGAAAATAAATCTAAAATATTAATAATAAAATATTTATAATCCGGATTAGCATAGTCATTAAATATTGTATAACTTTTGTTAGAATCTAAAAATCCCGCTATGAAATATTGATAATATACAGAAGACTTATCTATACCAATATCTAAATTGCCTATAATTCTACAGTTAAATTCAAAAGAGAAACCTTCATTATACGCCTTCTCTGAATTTAATTTTTCTACATCTGAATAATGTTCATTATACTTCATCAAACGCTGTTTTTTATCTAAAGATAATTCATTATAATCTTTCATAGAAATACATATTTGTTTTTCACACAGCCGAATAATATTTTTTTTTATTTTTTCAGATATATTATTTATATATACAGAATATAAACCTATTTTATTTGAATATAGATAAATTGATTTTATCCCATTATTTGTTAAACAGTTATCAATATCGTTGATTATTTTAAATGAAATCATTATATAAAAATATTATTTAAATTATTTGTAATATCATTAATTATTTTAATATGTGTATTTTTGTCAGTATTATTTTTTTTACAATTTACTAACTTATCGCAGAAACTATCTAGTTCTCCTTTATGACATATACTATTTATGTTTTGTTTTAATAATATTTTAGAGGATGTCAATATTAAATTATATATATTTTCTAAAGACATGCGGGTACAATCGACAGATTGTATTTTTTTTAGTAAAAAGATATCAGAAGATATCATATTCTTTATTTTTTCTTTAAACTCTTTTAAATCATTATATATAGCAAGCAAATCAACCCCTTTTAAATCATATAGTCTATAGAAATAAATATCATCTTTTTTATAGCACATATTTAGTCTGTTATTTACATATAATATTACATATTTTATTATCATTTCCGTTATAGAAGCAGAGCCTCTTTTAAAATAAGTAGCTTGCGATAAATACCAATATATCTCTGAAATTAAATCAAAAATATATAGGATTGAATCCTGTGTGATAGATTGTTTATAATCAAAATTTTCAATGATATCTAGTCTGGATTGAATACTGTCAGCTATATAATCAAATTCTTTAGTATTTGTATGATAAATACATCTAGTAGTTAAAATGTTATTTCCGTTTTTCCATTTTTCATCATTTATTTGATAATGAATTTTGCTAAATGATTTATCGTTATCATGTATAACTTTTATAAAAAAATCATTTTCTACATTATCTATATTATAACATAAATTAAGAAATGACTGTTTATATCTTCCGCCTAGAGGAGTAATTAGCTCCTCTTTTCTTTTTTTTCCAAATAGATGCAAATCTTCTTTCTTTGAAAAATATTGATAATTTGTTATATCAGATATGCTATTCATTATTTTTGCTATTAATTGTCTACTACCAGCAAACTCATTCAGTAAACTACGTATACTCATTTTATTACCATTTTTCATATAATTTTCTATAGACAATTGTATAAAAGAATCATATAATATATCCATTTTAAAACAATGTTATTATTTCTTACAAAACTAAAAAATATATACTTCAATGTGTTAGGTAGTATTACTATTATAAATGATAAATCTAATACTAATAATATTGATAAATCAAAAAGAAATAGAGATGTTAGTATTAATAAAGTAGATGATTTAGATATAGAGTATAATTATGACGAAAGTATATGTTGTAAATGTGTAATAAGCAAAACTAACTATATAAGACATTGTGCTAGATGCGATGACTGTCATGATAATAGAAAAACATTATATTGTGAATTATGTAATATTTGTATTAATTATATATCAGAAATAGATATAATCATGCATAGAAAAAGACATAATAGTTTAATTTTATCAAAAAATAAAAGATTTGGCCGACACAATAGTATTTAAAAAAATTGAATAACTTAACTCATTATATAGTATTGAATAATGAACATATCGGAGCTGAAAGAGATTCCTTTAGAAGAATATATGTCATGTTCTGCAAAATTTAGCGGAATAAGATGTGTAAACATAGCAGATTATTTTATATCTAGTAAATGCCTGTGTTATGTGCACTACCAAGTATATATGGCTAAATTGTTTAAAAATGATTATATTTATATGAATTCTATAAATTGGATTGAATTAATCGAAGAAAAGAAAAAGATTTTATATTTTCTATATACAAAAATAAATAAACCAGTGGATAGCATAGAGAAAAAAAATATAATACAGCTACAACTACAAAGTGTAAGCTACGGCATTAAAACATATACATATAATAACTTTCTAATAAAAACATATAATGATGATAAATTAAAAATATTTAGAAAGTTAGATATGGCTGGGTTTAGAAATATTAAAGACAGCACTTCTAAAAAAAGTATTCATAAATATATTCCAGAACTTATAAACTATGGCGTATATGACACAAATAAATTCTATATTGCTATATATAAGAATATTTCTGTACCTTTAAAAGAATATGTTAGATACTTGCCTAAAGATAAAATACATGAGACATTTATAAAAATATCTAAGGCAGTAGACAAATTCCACAACAAAGCCATAATTTTAGGAGATTTAGACCCTGATTCAATATATATACATAAAGGAGAAATAGTATTTACGTCATTTTATTCTAATACAGAGCATTGTAATTATTATGGAGAAAAAACAGATAATCTACAAAGTAATATATTTTCTCAAAATATTATCACATCTTCTCTAGACTCTTTAAATATGAAAGCATGTAATAAATTTTCCGACTTAGAAAGCTGTATGTGGTTATATATGTATATAATTAATCATGAATTTATGCAAAAATTAAAAGAACTTATTCATTCAAATACAGACTTTTCAATTCAGAATGTAATTAAAAAAAAAGAAAAATTTATAAAAGGAGTCGCTAGAAGTAATTATCTTTTACAAACTTGCAATGGAGATATATTTAACTTTACAGAAGAAGTATTAAGATTTATAAACTTCTTTAACTAATTGATATTAACTTTAAGTCTTTTTGAGAAATAATAACTATTTTCTAAAATTGAGTTATCGTCATTTTCTAATTTGTCAGTTAGTCTACTATTCATGCATTTTGCTAGTACTGTTTTATTTTTTTTATTTCTATCTAAGAATTCTCTATTATCAAACTCAGTTGTAGAAATTTCGTCATTTATAGTAAGGTTAGTATCTATAAATCCCCTATATGGATTATAGTAATTAGAAAGTAATTTATTATTATTATTATTTTTTACAATATTAATATTTTTCTTTATGCTTTCTAAAAACTTTTTATTAACTAAATCTAGAATATATAACACATTAAATTCATTTACTGATGTTGAAATTGTCATATATTCTGTATTGTTTGTAAATTTTTTTATATTTGAAATACTTATGTCATTTTCGTCTACAGAAAAATTATGTATGTGTCTGCTTGTATTTCTTAATTCAAAAATATTTCCTTCATCTAAAAATAATTCATCTAGTATAGAATTCATATTTATTTTATATACTTATGAGGTGTAAAATTTGTTTAAAAAAAATAATATCAGGTATGCAATTTAAATGCAAATGCGGAGTTGATTGTTTATGCATTGTCTGTCTTAACGATAAGACTCATAATTGCACATATGATTTTAAAAAAGATAAGATTGTTTTGAAGAAAGTATCTTCAACAAAAGTAGTAAAAATTTAACTACCAATCATAAATCTAAACCCACAGTTAACACAGTTTAGAATTAAAGTAGTACCCTCATCTAAACTTCTCATTTGTTGCATTCTGATAGTACACTCTCTGCCTTTACAGTTTCTACAAGTATACATATTAGTAGTTTTTTGCTTAATTTTCTGATTTCTTCTGCTATTTAACTGTTCTTTTAACTCATTATTTTTAGTGCTAATGTCATCGCTAGACATACCCCCTAATACATCTATGTCTATGTTTTCGTTAACAATATTATCTAATAAATAAGTATCCTTTACTTCGCTATCGCAATCTAAATTTTTACTTACTCTAGAACATATTAGAGAATATAGATATTTAAATCTTTCGTTAGACCAATCTACATAAATAGCATCTTCTCCTGCTTTAGATACTGCTTTATCAAAGCAAGATTTTTCTACTCTTATTAAAATATCTATTTGTTTATCGTATTTAATCTCTTTAAACTTATTGTAATTGTCAAATATACCAGCAAACATAATAATAATCTCTCTTCTTTCTTTAGAGTATTTAGAATTATTATATATATCATATGGCACCGTTAGCTTTAATTTATTCTCATTTTGAATGATTCTTTCCATTTTATCTTATTCTATATGCTATAACAGTAATACTTATATAAGATAATGTAATATTCAATTTTAAATAAATTAAAAAAAAAGAATTAATAGCTTACGCTATCTCATCTTTTATTTTTTTTCTTTTTTTCTGCTATTTTTAATTCTTTCAGCATCAGAATGATTGTTTATACTCGCTAATCTTGAGTTGCATTTAAGTATTTCTACTTAACTTGCTTGCTGGCCTTGAGCATGTTGTACTTACGCATGGTTCTGCGAAAGATACGTTCAGCTTCTTCGTCCTCCATGTCCCACTCATGAAGGTAGCTGCAGTGCTTGGCCTTGCACTCAGACCCGCGGACGCACCGCTGCACGTGGATTTTACCACATCGGCGTACATTTTCGCAGAGAGAGCCTTTGAAAGTGTGTTCGCAGTGGGCAGACTCGTCAATGACGAAGTCTTTTCCTGGAGCGTTCCCTTGCTTAATCTCCTCGATAAACTCCGAAACAGAGTACACCACAGGTAGACCTTGTTTGCGGGCTGGCGCCTTTGTGAAGAAACCCTTGAGCTCTTCCTCAGTGGCCTTGACGTTGCTTTCAACGCGAACTGTCGAGCTAGATACCACCGTGAGGTAGTTTCTTGCTTTTGGCTGCTCTGACTGCACAACGGCTCCGATGCGAGGGTACTCTTCGTCTTCTTCGTCTTCATCCTCGCTGAGGTCTCCCCACTTGGTCCCTTCCTTAATAGGCTTCCACGATGGCATCATGGACTTATCTTCAACCTTTACTTCCTTGGTCTTGTTCTCTGTGTTCTTAAAGTGATAATCAAGAAGCTCTTCGATGGACGAACCCGAGGCAGAAAGCATCGTGTTAATCGCGGCGTAGAGGTTGCTGTTCATCTTTAACGAAGTTGAGTTCAATTGACTTTTGAGAAGACGGTTGATTGCTGTTTGAAGGTATTAACAATTTAAAAAATCAACTTTTTTATTAGTATAAAGACTCTATAGTTAAGCGTATATAAGTCAAAGTAATTTGATATTGAAATATGAACATATTAATACTAGGTTCTCTATCTCATCTTTCTACTAATTTTATACTAAAATATGCTAACCTATGTAATAAAATAATAGCAATTGATAGCATTAGTTATTGTTCTCAGTCTACAGAAATTATATTAAATTGTATAAGAGATTCTAATTGTCTATACAAATTCATTAGAGCAGATGCTACTAGATTAGACTTAGAGAACATAATTGTTTTAAATTCCATTACTCATATATTAAATACAGCAGCAAGTACCCATGTAGATAAAAGCTATGAGAACTTTTCTAATTTTTCTAAAGACAATATAGAATTAGTTGTTAAACTGATGAAAACTATGAAATGCCTTAAAGAGATAAACTATAATATTAAATTACTACATCTATCTACCGACGAGGTATACGGAGACTATTATAATTCTTCTAGAACAGAAAATGATTTACTTTCTCCTACAAATCCATATAGTTCTAGTAAAGCAAGTGGAGATATGATTATAAATTCTTATTGTTATTCTTATAATATGTGGCGAGATATAATCGTACTACGTCCAAATAATTTAGCAGGTTTATTTCAATACCCAGATAAAATCATACCTTTGTTTTATAAAAATATTATTCAGAATAAAGAAATTATAATTCATGGTAGCGGTGAGCAGACTAGGTGTTTTATATCTACAGAACATGTATGTGATGCTATATTTATATTTCTATGTAATTCAAACTTATGGCATTCTAATACTAATAATATATTCTACAACGTGTCTTATAATAATCAGTCAGGGGTTTCAGTAAATAATATATACACAATGATTAAAAATATTGTAAACAAGAATCATTCTAAATTAATATATTCTAGAGACAGACCATATAATGATAAAAAATATATGATATCAAATAATAAATTAGTTAACATTCTAGAAACATTTAAACTAAATAAGAATAAAAAAAATATAAATAGAATTAATACATTTTTGTATATAATTAATTCTAATAGCGAAGATGCGGTTAAGCTAGCAGTTAATCAAATGTTAAGTCTCTACCAATTTGAACAATGACTCCTCTAACAGGTGTCATAATTTTTGAATAATCGTCAAATTTTACTTTAGCATACTTACCTTTAAAATTATTAAAATTATCTAAACAATCATTATATATATTTTTTCTATATTCCGAGGTTCCCATTGGTACACAGTTAAACTCATTTCCTTCTTGAGTCTTTAGAGTAAATATTACCATTCCTTTAAATTTGCCTTTCCCTTCTCTGAAATCTACTATTTCAAATTCAGCATCTAATTGTTTTTTTCTTTTAAGATACAAATTACTTCTTTTTTCTCTTTCTGAAGAATATTCATACTTTGTATTTGATTTGTACACAACCCCTTCGTATCCATTATTAATATATTGTTCAAACGCAATATCACCAGACATTTTATCTTTTATTACTGTTGTGTCTACTAATTTAATTTTTAACTCCCCTACAAATATTTCAGTTAATTCTGCAAACATATTTTCTAATATTTTAAACCTGTCAACAAACCCACTGTCATTTTTTAAACATATGTCAAATATATGATATTCTAAATCGTCTTTAGACTGAATAATAATTTCTTTATATTTATCTTCTTTGACTTCTTTTCTAACAATACCGCTGATTTCCTGAAGAGGTTTTCCGTGGATATAAAACTCTCCATCTAAAAATATGATATTGTCTAACTCTTTACTATGTTTAATTAATTCTTCGCATTGATTTTTTACAATATTAAACCCTTGAATATAATGGAGTCTTCTAGAGAATAAAGAAATTTTACCATTTTTATTTACCATTAGAGTTCTAACTCCATCTAACTTTGGTTGTAGTAAAACTGGGTATAGTAATTTTTTCATGTGTTTTGAATATAAATCTAATGCCATTGGATAATATAATAAATCTTCTGAATTATCTTCATTATCATTATTTTCTTTATACCCTGCTTGTTTTTTTTTATTAAACATACTTTCGGCCTGCATGATAGCTTGTCTTAAATTAGTAGTTTCGTTTTTTCTTCCTTTATTTTTACTTACTATATCGGTATGTGCTGAGGTTATCATTTTTCCATTTTCTACTCCATAAACCGAATAAATATATACTTTAAAATTATTATTTTTATTATCAATAAATTCATCATCTTGGTTTCTTAGGCAGATGCTGGACTTAATATATATTGTCCATATTCTATTAGAATTATAAAGAGTAGGTAATTTATATTCTCCGTCGACTATACTAATAGCCATATTGTATTCTTCTTATTATTGGTATAAACACTAATATAATATTCAATTTTAAAATTGATTTTGTATGCAACGTATATATATCCGAAGCTATTTAAACGTATAACAATGCATACCTGTAGCGAGTGCGGAGAATATGTTATATTTGTCTCTTCTAGCATAGAAGATAGAATTAATGAATTATCAGTCGACAGTACTATTATTTCCTGTTCTTTGGTTAATAACAATAAAAAAAGAAAACTTAAAGAAATTAATTATAATATTGAAATTATCGGACCTCTTAAAAAAAAGCAAAAATATTAAAATTTTATATTTTTCACAAATTATACATTACTTATATTTTTTTATTCAATATCATCATCTTCAAAATTATTCATAGATAAATCTGACATTTCAAATAATTCAAATCCTTCTGTTTTGTCTTTAGATATATTTAAATTCATAGAATCATTGTTTTCATCAGCATCTAATTCGTCTATAGAATTTATACTATCTTCTGCTAATTTATTCATATTATATGTTTTCTTTAGCTCGGCATAATTATAATTTGTGTATAATAAATCACTGTCTATTATATTATTAATGAAAAATTTAAATATTTTATCATATTTGCTGATTTTTTCCATAACATATAAAATAATAGATTTTGTATAATGTATAGAACCCAGTTTGCCGTCGGGGTGCGACACACTATAAGAATATACAGAGTCCAGTATTTTATCTTTAGACAAATATTCATGTATAATATTCAGCGCCCCTTTAGCTTCTTTGTTTGTATCTACAAAATCTAACGCTTCTATAAAATCATCTCTTTTATAAAACTTATGCTTATATGGGTTTTTGATAAATATGCCTATATATATTATAATTTGTCTCAATCTGTCTATAGTCTTAGAAAACATATCATTTATACCATTTAAATTTATATCAGAACTATAATATATTTCTTCGTCAGCCAACTCTGTTTTTCCTAAATTATGTATACATTGTTTAACTTTTTTATCAGAAGATATTTGTTTAATATTATTTATCCTCTTGTCTAATGAAATATTAATTAATTGTTTATCTTCTTTAACTCCATATCTTCCGGACTGTAAATTAATATTATTTGTTTTTTCATTTTCTAATTTATGAGATTCAATCTCTTTGTTCTTTCTTTCTTCTAAACTATTTATGAAGCTGATATATTTTTTACTATTTTTTATATAAAAATCTTTATCTAAATTTAAAATATAGCTGAATTTAATTCCGCATTCAGAACATATATAAGTATTTTGGTTATTTTCTATTACTTGTTTAAAGCTATGAAACGAGGCATTTAAACATCTGTATTTATAAGTAGAGTAAAAACTTTGTATATCATTTATAAAATTTACTTGTTTTTCTATAGTCTTATAATAATCATCATTTCCGAATTTAGATAATAAATCTACGGTATCCATTGAACAGTCAGAGCATTGTAAAGATAATAGTTTTCCTTCCTTTATAACGTCTAGGTCAGAATCATTTTTAGATATATCTTTTATTTTATAAGAATATAAATCTCCTTTTTTAGATTTAAATTTATATATATTCCAATTATGTCTTTTACCAGTTGACGGACATGCATATAATGACATATCTTTTGACCATATGCTTAAATCTTTTTTGTAATATCGTTCATAACTATACGGTAGTTTCCAGTACGGGTATAATATTCTTTGAATATTTTTTTGTATTAATATTTTTTCTATTTTAATTAATTCCGAATTTTCTATATAAAACTTTTTCCAATAACTATCATTTTCATTTCTATCAGTTAAGAATACAGAAAATAAATTATTTTCTAAAGCAAATATAAATTGTCCATCTGATAATTTTTTATATTCTAACTCCTTGTCATTTTTTTTAGACTTTTTCCATAAATTTATAGAATATTCAGAAATGGCAGACGGACTCGTATGTGCAGATATATTACCATCAGAAATATATATATTCTCACCTATTGTTTCTTTCAGTAAGTCATAGCACTTAATAAAAACTTTTTTAAAAGATTCTATATTGTTTTTACCAGTATTTAGCCGTAAAAGATTTTTATATCTATCATAAAAAATATCCCATGCTTCTCTAAATTTATCACCTATGTTTAATTTACCATTGTTTTTTTTTATTATAATATTTGCATTATTTGGTCGTTTACTTAATATTTTTTTAAATTCTATAAAATCATATTTCATGCTTAAAGTCATGATACTTACAATAGTCATGATGGTTAAGTTTAACTCTATTAGTCTATATTGTTCTTCATTAACAGATGATTCTTTTTTCTTTTTTTTATTTAATACAAACGTAATTGGCATTATAGATTCATAAATTCCATTTACTACTCCGTTTAATACTGTCCTGCTTACTGGCTTACTAAATGACAAATTTCTGTTTATAACAGACATTATTATTCTTTTTTCATCAGAATCTCCAAATCTATTGTTAGAAGATTCTCCTTTGTACATTGCTTCGGATTCTGTATAATTCATTCCTTCGGTATCCAATATTTTTACTATTTCCATACCACATATTTTACAAAAAGAATAATTCTGATTTCCTTTTTTTTCATTCTTAGGGCTATATTTAGTAGTAAGTATCTGATTAATTTTATTTATATAATTGACTGAATCTTCTTTATACATATTAAAGTATAAATCATAATAATCTATCTCATGAGGGCATATTAAAGGGTATGAACACGAAGAACAACTACAGAATTCATGGCTATTTTTATTGTCTTTAGAAATATAAGTATCTTTAAAATTATACCATATTGATTTATCCATACCAGAATTTCTCAAATGTTGAATATCTCTTTTATGCAAACATTTGTTTTCTGACATTTTTTCTTCTATTTCTTTAACTACATTATACTCCGTATTTAAAGATTTTTGGACATGTACAGGCAGATGGCTGACGTTGAAACTAGAATGTTTAGAAAATATAAAATCTTTACTTGCTGGGTTGAAAAAATTAGGATATCTTTTTTTACATATTTGTTCTAATCTAGAATTTTTTGCGTTTTGTTTAATCAGTATATCTAATTCTTTTTCGTATTTTGCCGCATAAATATTCTGAGTTTGTAAAGTTTGTAAAATATAGTTATTTTCTTTATGCTCCATACCTTTATGAATAATCTTTTCTAAAAGATTTAGTTTATTGTCTATGTCAAAGCAATAGTACAGGTTTTCTATCATATCTCCATTTTTTATAGGTTTTGACTTTAGAAATAATAATCTATCGTCTATATCTTTGTACTTTTCTGTTTCAAATCCATATACATATACACTATCTTCATAAATCTGATTGTATAGACTTTTATTTTTATAATAGTTCATAATTCTAGTTATGGAATCTTGCAAAGTTTCTCCTTTTATTTGATATTTAAATTTTTCAGATAAAACACAGTCTGAGTTTAATACTTTGTTTAATTCTATATGAAAATAATTTGTATTATCTCTCCCATGTATAATAGAGCCTTTACATCCTTGAACTTTTATTTTTTTATTTGCTGGATACAATAACGTTTTCTTTAAATTATTAACATAGACTTTAGAAATAAATGGAACTGTTATTATTTCTATAGACTGCTGTTTAGTATTTTTATTTATAATATATTTTGCATTATTTAGTTTTATGTCTTTTAAACTATCTCTATAATAGTCTTTGCTTTTTTTTACATAAACACTATGCATATCATCTAAATTAATACCCACTGTCATAAATTCAGCACATAATTTTAACAAATCTCTCTGCTTATAATATCCACTAAATCTACTTTGTTTATAATCTATTATTTCATCTATATGTGAAAAATATTCTATGTCTCTGGCTTGTATACCGGCATCTAATAAAAATATTTCTCTATCTTCATTTGTAGAAGTTTTATTTTCAGAATATTCTATGTCATCTATAGTTATATCTAATATGGCAAACTGATTGTCGCTACCTCCGTATAAATAATTTATTGACATATTATAAAATATTTGTATTAAACAATTTTAATTTTCTAATCGTTTCTATATAATATTATAAATAAAAACTCTAACTCTGAATCAACATAAAAAGTTAACTTTAGTTGTATTGATATCAATTATTACTAATTTATAATTGAAGATAGAATAAATTGATATTTAATTTTGCTGATTAACTTTTAAATATAAAATATAATTTCTATATACAGTAAACATTTCTAATCTATATAAAATGAATAGACACTTATCTAAGTACGGTAATAACACTATTACTAGATTCGATATAGTCGGTAGCTTTTTTGTTAATCTTTTTTATAATGAGTTTTATAAAAAATCAAATAATATTAAGCAGCAAAGGCTAGATAAAAGCACTACAGATATTTACGTAGAACTATTAAGCTCATATTCTGATTTTACTGAAAGAGAAGAGTTCTTCAAGCAAGCAGTTAACGGAATCCATGCTTATGTAATCTCCAATACTAATCAAATTGATATGACACATAAAGAATGTATTGATTTTATTGTTAAGGAATTTATTCCTGAAAATATCTTTAACAATCTAAGAGAAAATCAAAAGGCAAAAATATTTCATGATTCTATAAAAACAACTGTAAAACTTTTTATATCAAAAATTGTCTCTAGATATATAAAATTAGTTATTGATAATAGACACTCCCCTGAGTCTTCTACTATTTTGCAAAATGAATTTTTAGATATAATCTGCATAGAAAAAGATAAAATTTATGGCAAATTTATAGCACCAAAATCTAGCAACAGCATACCGATTGAAATTCATAAAAAAAAAATAACCGAATTATTAAATATTTTAAACCAAAAAGATAAAGAATTGAATAAAAAAGAATCATTAATGCAGTGTCTTAAAAAAGTAAATGAAAAGTCATCTGAGATTATAAAACAACTACAAAAACAAATACAAAAGATGTCAAAAGAAGCAGAAATAAACAATTTGGTAAAGACTAATAATATACTAGATGAAGAGTATAAAAAAGAAAATAACAGTTTACTTATACATACCAATTTAATTAGTAGAAATAACAGCAATTATAGTATTTCTAACGACTCGGACATATCAATTAATTCAAATAGTAGTTCAAAGAAAGGTTCAAAGGAAGAACCAGAAGTATATAAAATAGAAAAAAAAGTAAGTAAGTCTTTAGAAAGTAATGAAGATGTTAATGGCGAATCTTTACTATATGACACTGGGGATGACTACTATTAATTATTGTCTAAAAAACTATCCAACTCGTCTAACTCGTTTAAATCATTGTAATTACTATTTTCGTCAAAATGGTCAGATACAATACCGGAACCTATTTTAGGCTTTAATATAATTGGGTTTTCTGTTGCATTAAACATTAATTGTCTAAAATCTTCATTAAGCCCAGATTTCTCTTTATTGCAATATTCTTTTTTTATATAATTGGCACTAATTAAGTTAAATCCTAGAGTAATTAAGTATCCATACACAAATGTAGATACCATGTGAGATTTATTTACTCTGAAGACAAATAATAAAACTAATAATAATATTGCAGAAGAAAATAAAATGTTAGAAAAAATACTTTTAAATATTTTTTTTTCAGTATATTCTGAAAAATTTAAAGCTATGTCGTTTTTACTTAAAGTCATATTGTATATGAATAAAAATATGATTATAGAAAAAAATTAAAATACAAACTATATAATATTCAAATTTAATAAATTCTACTAACAATTTAGTTTAAACCACTCATTCAGCCCTAGAGGGTCAAATTTACTCATGTCTTCGCCTTCAGACCCTTCAGAGTTAGAGTTATTATTTTTTTTACTTTTGAGAAAGTATTCTCCTTCGATTAATCTTTCATCTTCGTCACTTGTATCAATTAATCTAATCCCGTCGTACTCAATTTTACCAGAGCCGGATGTTTTGAAAAAGTTTCTTAATTCACTATTTTCTACTAATTGTTTTAATTCATTTTTGTAAATTTGTGTATTTTTACCAAATTCTTCAATAAGATAACTACTATATGCCTCGACTACTTCATTAATATTTATTTTACTGCCTTTAGAAACAACAACATTCTGACAAATGAATCTGTTGAGAGTGTCCATACTATTTCTGTATTCTAAGCTATCCTTTTCTAATGTATCGCATACAATATTAGAAATTTTACCTCCATGATTTTTATATAAATCTTTATAATATTCAACAAGAAGCGCTAAAAAGGCTTCTTTGATTTTTTTATTATATGAAAACTCTCTAGCGATATTTTCGTCAGCTAATTTTTCATATTTATTAGTTAAATCAATCTTGCTTTTAGGCTTAAATTGAATTTTATGTCTATATAATTTCATACGTCTCCAGATACCATAGTCAGTTGTCTTCACAACCGGAAAGTAATTCGTTGTAATTACATGATTACACTTTGGTCTGAACACACTTTGACTTTGATAAATACCGCGACTAGAAATAGATTCTTGACTAGTTAGTTCCTTTACTACCGCAGTATTAATTTCTTCTTGCTTATTAGTTTCAGAATAGAACGCTAAATGTGCTTTCTTATATGCCATCATTTGCTCATTTGCTGAACCAGAATTACCGCGCTGCTCTGTCAGAACTGACATGCTGACTTTTGCACCATACATGCCTAAAACTGTCTTTGCTAACTCTAGCAGGCTGGATTTGCCGTTAGAACCGACCCCCTGTAAAATTAAGAAAATACTATCTTTTGGTTTATTATCTAAAGACGTCGCAAGATAATACATTAAATAGTGGAACATATCCATCTCATCATCCGGAAACATACCCATGATTACTTTAAGTAGAATGTTAGTTTCTTTAGAGTTAATATTAAACGGATGGTAAGCAACTTCGCTATACATACTTACTAAATGTTCATGATAACCACTGACAAATTCTACAGTATCGCTAAATACTAAGACTCCATTAGCAACTCCCATTACATTTTCACTTTCGTCTAAAGACTGAATAAACCCTCTGCGTCTAAATAGACTCTCTGCTTCTTTGATAATACCATTTTTAAAATCAGTTTTATATAAGTTTTCTCCGGATTTTCTTAACTTGTGGTATCTATCGTCAATATATTTTACAATTTCTTCGTCAGATACTGTTTTTTTTCTTAATTCTGCTTTTTCTAAAACTTTAGAAACAATTTCTGGTAATTTATTAGAAATATAAACAATGAGATTATCTGGTTTAATTTCATGTCTCCATTTATATACCTCTCCTAATTTATGCTCGTCATTATCTAACACAAATTCATACCATCTTCCATTTTTACCATCTACATCGTATGCAAATTTTTGTTTAAATAAATGAAAGATATAATATGCAAAATGATATTGAAATAACGAGCCCGTCATAACATGATTAGCTCTCGAAAATGAATCCATCTCAATAATAGTTGTAATATCTCTATCTAAAATATCATTAAACTTTTTAGCATTATCTTCTTTACACCAGTAGACAATAGAGTTAAATGTAAGGCCGCTATTTGTCTCTGCGTTAATTGCCTGATTCCATAAATTTTCAAATGCATCAGATTCATATTTTTCTTGGCATCTCATAGAAAATTGTCTAGCAATTTCTTTTAGAGGTTGTCTAAATCCTTTGTTGATATTAGCAATAGCGAATACAACATCTCTCCACATTTTTCTATCATATGCTCTCTTTTCGTCAAGCACTTCCATTACTAAAGTTCTATAATATTCTAAATTCTCATCAACGTAAGAATTAAAATGATTAAATATTTCTAATGAGTTTTCTTGCTCTTTTGTAAATTGTTTTTCTTTTTTACTAGCAGATTGTAATCTTTTAGAGAACTCTTTTTTAAATTTATAGAATTTCTTTTTATCTGAGCTTCCTTTAAAAGTTAAAGATAGTTCCATATTAAGAAACGGAGATTGCATATTATCCATAGAAATACTAGTTTCTAATCCATAATTCTTCTTTACTGCTTTATATAAATATAACTCTTTGAGAATATAAGGTTCTAGCGAATCTTCTTTACAGTTATGTAATAGATATACCGGTACAGATGCACACATTAAATCTAAAGCAGATGACAAAGGTACTTCAAAAATATCTTTGAATTCTTTTTGACAATCAGAGTCAGATAAAATATTTTGTAAAAATAATTTCTTTTGTTCTCTAGCAATCCAAATTTCTGGGATTAATATATGAATACCATTTTTGTACATATTTTTTTCTTTGTTATGAATAAGTCTAGGCTTTACAATAACACCTATTTTTGTCTCAACAGAGTCGCTTTCCGCAGTATCAATAAGATTTGTTAAGCATCTTAAGATAGCTTTGCATAATTCCTGACAATTTTTAGTATCTAGAGGATTTTTATTACTTTCTTGATAGATATCAAAATCAATCATGATTCCACTTCCAATATCATTATCAATATCAGATGTTTGCATTTCTCTAAAATGAAGAGCAATTTGCTTATCATTACATTTACTTAGTAAATTAAAGAAAGATGCGGCGGTGTGGTCGTCAGAAATTAAATATCTTCCGAACGGACTAGTAATATTAGCTTTAACTGTCTTATCTAACTTATCAAGCTTATGACATTTAAGAAAGGTGTTTAAATCTCTAAATTCTGTAGTATTTTCATACCCTAGCTTATTTAGAATATTAACATTCTTCTTATAACTACGAATAGCTTTAAATTCAACAGTTTTATCAGAATGGCTACTTTCAGAAGACATTAGGCAGATATGAATAGTCAGGTTAAGCCTTATTTACTATACTAGTAGATATATTTATAATTACTTTTTCAATTTTGAAAAATTGATAAGTTAGAATATGACATTTATGCCTTTTTATGTAAAGTTAATTAGACATAATATATTAATCATAGTTAAATATATAGTAAGTTTATAGATAAAATTGAAAAAAAAACTTGTAATATATAAGCCAGCAAATTAGTAAACATAACTGATATATTTGAAAGTTAAAATGAAATTCTGCCCTGCTTGCAATAATAGACTTAGTAAACACACTAACAATGAAACTCTTTTATTTAAATGCAAAACTTGTTTTTATGAAGAAGCTAGCAAACCAGAAGATACCTTAATGCTAAATGTTTCTTTAAAAGAAGAAGAGAGTTTATATAAAAACGACATTTATTTAAATATAGCGGCTAAAGATATCGTAGCTCCTCTTATTGAAAAAGATTGCGTTAGTTGTGATAGTAAATATGTGAGAGATATTAATGTCATGAGTTCCGGAGAGTCAATATTTATTTGTCCAAAATGCGAACATAGATTTATTTAAATTCATCAATAAATATTTCTGAACTAGAAATTTTAGTATAATCTTCATTTACATGCATAGAATGAAAAGTTTGCTTTATTAATTCTCCTGTATGTAAGTGCAGGGATATATCATTATTTGTATTTTCGTCAGATAATAATAATTTTATTTTTTTTATAATAATATCTTCAGTGATTTTGAGAAATTTACCTGTACCTCCAGAGTCGAAAGAAGTAGAAGTTCTCATAAATGTACTTATTCCTTGAATTATTTTATAAATATCGCAAAGATTATATAAGATTAAAATATTACTATTAGATATATTTTTGATATTTATTTGATTGTCTATAGATAAATTATTAAGTGATTTCTTCAAAAGTAGGACTAGTTCCTTTTTATTATTTTCTATATTCTCTATATTAATTGACCTGCCTAAATCTATTAAAGTTATGTATGCTCCATAAAAGTTTACTTTATATTTATTATTATCTACGATAAATAAAGAATACGAATTATTATTTTTTTTTACTATTATATCATTTTTTAGTCGGTTAAACCACTTAACTGTTTCTCTTACAGTTATGTTAGCTAAATGCGTGTCTCCGTGTATAAATCCTAGCTTATTTAGTATATAAATAGAGTGTAGAATTTGAAATAATACACTTTGTAATGCTTCTGTATTAGAAATTATATCTCCCAGAAGCCGACCTCCATTTGTTATGTATTTTGATAATGTTTCTCCGCAGTCTTCCATTATAAACATAGTTAGTCTTCCGGAGAATACATCTTTAAGATTATACTTTTTATTTGATGAAATCATTTTACTATTTTTTATTTTTTCTATAAGCGAACTATTATCCCATACATTTATATTAACGCCTTGTAAGTCTATAGAATTTATTATTATAGGAAACGAAGGTGTAGTTTTTCTAAAAACTTCTTTACTTAATTTATATAACAAAACACTTTCATTTTTGTATTCTCTTACTTTTATATGTTTATCATCTCCGTAATAATATCCTTTAGGTACTAATTTTTGACCAGTAATATTAAATGTAGAATTTATTATACCCGCATCTATTCCATCTTTTCTTAATTCTTTATTTATATCAAAATCAAACAAATAGTCTATATAGTTTTTATTAAAAATTCTGCTATTTTTCTTTAACACAAAAGTCGTACATAGATATATGGCTAATAATCTTACACAAAACATACCAGTCTCCAGAATTTCTAATTTATTTATATCATTTTTAATGACATCTGGCCGGTACAATCTTTTATAAATTATTTTTTTCATAAAATATTTGTCTTTTATTTCTAATCTTTTTATTACTTTATTTAAAATACTATCATTAAAAACAGAACTATTGTATTTATATTTAATAAAACCAGACATATAACTTCCGTCTTTAGAAATATTATTATTACCTAAACACACATATTCTACTTCTTCTGTATACTGATTAGAATATACATAAGCAAAAATGACATCTTCTTCTATTCCAGAATTATCTATGTCAGAAATATCATAAGTTATACAATCTACAATTTTATTATGTACATTAAAATTCCTAACTGCTGAATATCTAGACAATCTAGATTCTACTGTTTCATTTTGCATTTTAATTTTACTTTAATAAGTTTATATATCTGTATACAAATTATTATAAAAAGACATTACAAATAATAGAAATAATGCCAAGTAGTATTAGTAGTAATACAAGTCTAGGGTCAACTAATACGATTAATATTAGTCCAGCTAATCTAAATTATTTAAAGGGGAGTATAAAGATACCTAAACAAAAATGGGATTCTATCCCTGAAAACTCAGAAATAAGTTATGTAAGACTAGATGGTAAATTTGTAAAAAAAAGTTATATCAAAATTTTTTATGAAAAAAATGAAGAAAAATATATGTTATGTTCTAATAAATTGCAGAAATTCAATAATGATAAATATTATTCCGAATATAAAGTAAAATTAAGTTCTCTATCTGATATATATAAAAGAGTTAGTCAAGATTCTATTATAGAATATAAGCTAATAAAAGCAAAATTAGAAAAAGAATTAGATTATCTAAAGACAAAGATAGATAAACTGGAAGAAAGAATCAAAAACGAAGAAGAGTCAAGTAAAAAAATAATTAAATTAATTAAGCATCTTCATAATATTAAAAGTCTAGACGAATTAAAAAAATTATAATATTTTGTCTATAGAAATAAATATTATATATTATATCATACACTAAGTAAGCTAAAAAGTTAATACTATGGATTTATATAATTATAAAATAAATAAGAAAGATTTTGATGAAAAAAATATGCAAATGAGACAAAAGGCTAAATATGTAGACGAGGTCGGCGAAATGTCAAAAAAAATGAAGCTAAAATACTCATCTCTGCCGGATAACGAGTTTGGTAAATCTGTGCCAAATAATCGTTTATTTAACACTGGTAAGCCGTCTAAAGAAACTATGGTAGGGCGTAAAAACATGATGTTTGCTAGCATAGTAGAGTAAATATATTAGCTTTGAATTTGAATTTTAGAAAACATAATATCTCTATAACTGGGAATTATTTTTTTAGTAGTCAGGTTAGCGATATATTTATATGTATATCCGGTTTCGTACTCTTCTACTACTAAAAATAAATAAATATTTGCATTTTTGTTTTCGTATACATAATTATTCAAATTTGCAAGAGTTATAATATCATTACAGTATAATTTATTAGGAAATAAACGACACCACAATAATAGTTTATTAGTTATACGTATCAATTCATGGATTTTATTGTCTTTAGACTTAAATGCAGCGGCTGTATTGATTTTATATAATCCTGTGCCATTTGGAGTTTTATATTTATTTGTTTTATCTATATTACTTTCTATCAAAAATGATAGTAATTTTTTCTCCACGATTTCTTTTTTTTTCTCCTCGTTTTCTTCTAAACTGTCAATATCACTATCACTATCACTGACAGTGTCAATTTCGCATACTAACAGTTTAGAAGATAAAAATTCAAATGCGTGGTCTGGTATATTACTCAATAAAAATTTGATTAGTAAAATTACATAAAAAGTAAAAATACTTCTTACGAAGTTAACAACATCTACAATATTAATATTTCTATATACGATACTCACCATACTAAACTTTTATTATTAATTATATTAATATATTAAAATTGATTTATATATTTAGTTAACATTATATAACAGCTCTTAAACATGGATATGGACATTCATTTTAGCGACGAAGAAGATTATAACTCTGACTCTGAATCTGTATGGGATGAAGAAGAAATTAAAGCAGGGGGTAAAGCAGTTAAAAAATCTAAGCAAGATTCTGAAAAAGAAGAAAAAGAAGATGATGATAATAATAGTAATGCAGATATCGAAGAAAAAGAAGATGCTGAAGAAAGTGATGCTGAAGAAGATAATGATAATGATAAAGATGGAGATAGCGATGGGGATGAAGATAGCGAAGGAGAAGAAAACGGAGATGAAGATGAGTACTACCCAGAAGAAGATGCTGGAGATAAAGAAGAAATTATAGTAAAAGAAGAAGATAGAATTACTAGTGATGTTCTTAGTAAATACGAAATAGTTGAATTAATTAGTATTCGGTCTACTCAAATTAGCAAAGGCGATATGCCGTTTACTGATGTCTCTGGGCTTAGAGACCCTATTTCTATGGCAAAAAAAGAAATATATGATAATAGATGCCCTTTATTAGTCAAAAGACATATCGGTAATAATATGTATGAATATTGGAATCCTAATAATATGTCAAAACCTAAAATTTAACATTTATACATGAAAGCATAATAATAATCTAAGAATTTAGAATTAATAATAAAATCATTTAACATGCACCAGCCTTCATGGTTAGAATTAATATTAATTTGTTTTAACGCGAGTTCTGCAATAATAACCATGCATAATTTAGATAAAGATGGTTTATAAATATGATTCATTGTATCATTATCTTGATGCTCAGGTAATTTGTTTAAAGAAATATTTACACTCCCGCTTAAAATATTATCTACATTAATTAAATTTTTTTCTAAAGTAGAAGAATTCTTCATAATAAATGTAGTTAGAAAAGAAAAGAATTGATTAAATTCAGCAAACTCTTTTTTAAAATGAGGGAATAGAGAAAGAAATAAGCTTACGTCTTTTCGGTTTAAGAAAATGTATAGCCGGTTAAGACAAGACATATTATAGTAAGACTTAACCATTTCTTCCCCACCTGTAGAATAATTATTAGATAAGATATTCTTATAAGTTAGATTCTTAGAAAACCCAAAGTTATAAATAAAATTTCGCACCTTTGACATTAAATTGCTTTCCATAAGAATATTATTGTATTCTCCATTTTCTGACTTACTGCGTAAAATAACTCCTAAGAATGGTACAAAACCGATTTGATTATTATATTTTTTAAATGATTGAATAGAAGAAGTAATATTATTATTTAGCTCTTTCCATGACATAAATTCATTACTATTTTTTTTCATACTTTCACTAGTAAAAGAATATACTACAGAATTAGAATCCATAACTACTTTCTCTGATTTATATAAATTGTTTACAATATTTGAAAAATAATGATGAATAATAGTAATTCTATTATTTAAATGCTCTCCGAAAGTAGTAAAGTTTTCTTGAAAAATATGAAATCCACTATTTTTTACACACATAGAAATAGAATGGAACCCAGTATTTTTATCTAAAGACTCTAAATATGTTTTAACCGCAATATTATTATTATAGCTTAAACTTTCATTAAAAACATCCATATATGTTTTATCGTCATACATCACTAAGTTAGTAGCGTCGTAAGCTTTATTAGTAGAAATACGCCATTCTCCTTTATAATTATAGAGGTTAACTACAGTTCCGTCTAGGACAGGGTACACATCATATCCTCCATTTTTATAAATGTTATGAATATTTGATTTTACTAACTTTTGAGAATTAAACATATGAGTTGGAATTACTAACGGATAAAACCGGTTATCGCTTCTGCTATAATAAAATACAGAGCCATTGCACTCTTTGGTAATTGGATTATCAAATTTACTCTTAAACCGATTAGCAATAAACATCATACGAAATCCATCAGCAGTTGAATCAACTTGCTCAACAACTGTTTTGATATAATTTTTAAACAGAAAAGAACGAATCTGATTAATTACATCTGACTCAGAATGAGTATGAATTAATTTTTCTACTTTTCCGTTAATAAAGTTAGAAAGGTTAGACACAGGCATACTTAATTATAACTAGAGGCTAACTTTCAATATTTACGATTGATACTGCTTTTTGCTTATACTAACAAGTATTCTTTACTTTAATACGTTTTTCTAAAACTAGTCATTTCGCCCATTTTGCTACTTTCATCTTCATCTGTTTCAATCTTATGCCTTATAAATTTATTGCCAATAACACCTGTCGATCCTGCAGGTTTTACTGTTATTCTGTCCGCTGTTATACCGGTGTTGAAAGACATATCGCCAGCTTCTTTGCTATTTTGCATTCCTATTTGTTTGTATTTATTAGCAGAACGACGCATACCCTGTTCTACATTGTCTTTAGACTTATGATGATTTCTTTGAATTTCTATTTCTCCAGAGTTTACCAACGCTGCTTTCTCAAAGAAAACAGGTTTTTTTGTTTTGTAATTATATATTGATATTTGCTCTTTATTATTACCCAACTGACTTTTACGAGTATCTTTAAAAGTTTCATAATTATTTATTATACTCTTTTTAGAAAATGGTATATGTGTAGTTGAAATTCTTTTATTTTTATTTTCTTTAGACTCTTTTATTTTATTTTTGTCTCCAGAAAAATTAGATATTCTTAGCGATTGTTTTATAGAGCTAATCAGATTACTACTATTTTTAGATGCTATAGTTGCGGACATAGTTGTATTATTTAGTTTCGAATAATTCTCTTTATCTTTATTAGATATAGACTCTGCGTTTAATCTCGAATCGTTAATAACTGGAGCTATTTGCTTATTTCTATTAATTCTAGATTCTATTAGTCTTTCTACTCCGAATGTTTCTTTATTAGATTTAGACTCTTTAAGAAAATCATTATCCAGTCTAAATTCATTTACTCCGGATTGTTTACCAGTATTGTTAAAATTAGAAGAGTTTAATTGTATAGAAGAAGCCATTTTTTTACCCGCTATCTGCTCATTGCTTTTAAACATTTTATTATTTTCTATAGACTTTGATATAGAAATAGCTTTTTTAGAAGCTATTTTCATGCTTTGTTTAGAACCATAATTTAATATTTGCTTGTCTATAGAATCAACGATATCAGATTGACCTTTTCTTATATTGCTATTTATTTTATTAAGATTCATTCCATTATTTTTTCTATCTTTTATTTTAGAAAAATCTTTAGCTTTTTTATTTATACTATAATCAGAATTTTGTAAACTTTTTCTGTCTCCATTATTTTTATTTTGAAATGAACTATGTTTATTAGAATCTTGAAAGTTAGCATAATTTTTTTTATCGCTATTTATAATATACTCGGTTAATGACTTTTTATTTTTTTCTATTTTTTTTTGACTTAACATTTTAGAAGGTTTTGTGTTTATAACCTGTTCTTCAAAGTTAGTATAATTTTTCTTTACTCTATAAAAAACTTCATCTTTTTTTTTTCTACTCTCATTATGAGTCATAGTCTTAGAATGGATAGATTTATCGTCATCATTTAATAAATTTATTTTTAAAGCATCTTTCCTATGTTCCATGAATTTTCTAAATCCGTTTAAATCTGCACTATCCATAAGAGAACGAGGGTCCTTTGACATATCCGCCAAAAATAAATCTGGTTTGTATAAAGAAGAATCACTGTCTCTTCCATATCTTCTGTCCATAACTCCAGAAGTTTCTGAAGACCGTTTAGATTTGTACTCGTCTTCTCTAGAAGCCGGCTCTGGTGTATAATCAGATAATGTTTTTCTAAAATAATCTTCCATATATTCATCATCTTCTAACACCGGAGTTAGCTCGTATTTTGTTGAGATTCTTTTATTACTTATAAAATCACCACTGCTCATTTTCATATATTTAACAGGCGATTATATGAAATGCTTTTACTATCGTTTATATTATATACAATAGAGTTGAATTAAAAAAAAAGGTTTTTTTATAGTATTCATACATGAGTTATAAACATAACGAAGAACAATTAGATAGAATATCAAATGAACTCATTAGCTGGGAGGATAGTTTATCTATAAAAAACGATTATTTATCAGAAGATGAATATTTATTTGAAAAAGAAAATATACCTATGTTAGGCAGTAGTTATTCTTCTAGTTCAAACTTAACTAATTCTAGTAATATACTTGATAGAGACTATTCCAAGTATACAAAAATAAATCATAAACACTATATATTATATCAAAAAAGATTTAACAGAACTATTTTGTGTATAAAATATATGAATGTTTTTGACAAAATCAAATTAAAATATATAAGTTAATTATTTACTTTATAGTGTATGAAATTATAAAGTCTTTCTACAATAGAGTCGTCTACCGAATTAAGATTTAGTTTTAGCCCGTCTAGATTTTGAGAAAACTTTTCTTTTTTAATATGCTCCCTAATCAAAAAATTTAACACAGATACTAAATCTTCTTTAGACATATTTATACAAGAATCGCATATATATCTTTTTTTTTCAGAAATTGTTTTGATAACTAATTCAGGCATTATTAATTCCAACACAGCGTAGCTGTTGATCGTAGCTTCTATAGACTAACTATTTGTTGTTATACATATTATAATATTTTTGTAATACGATTTTGTCTTTAGATAATTCATTTATAGTATTTCTTAATACATACTGTCGACTGAGAACTCCACACAAGAAACCATCGTCAATTTCTACACATTCATCAGAGATATTGCCGTCTGTCTCTTTTATAATTTCAATATTATTGCAATATGTATTGTTAATCTTAAATATAATCCATTCTTTATCATTTTGAATAATAAAATTATTTAATAATTCGTCTATAGAAATTAATGTATTCTTTGCGCGTCGTTCATTAGATAACTCGTTGAATACATCTTCTTTATATAATTTTTCATTATATGACGATATCCCTAATAAATGACCAATATTATTATTTTTAGTATTAATAGCAAAGTTTGTATTTTTATGTTCTTCGTTAATTATATTTACTTTAGATTCTACAGTTAATAGTAAACACCCCATCTTAATTTTGTTAGCACAGGGTTCATAAATACATTTAATAGCTCTGACTGGTAGAATATCTCCTACCTTTAACCCCATCACTTCTCTAGAGTTAAAATCTTTTAAAATAGCAATTTTATTATTGCTTCCTAGAGTTATAGAATTTTGTTTGATATTTAAAATTTTCATATCCATAACAGGTTCGTCAGGTAAGAAATATTCACACTTACATACAAATAAAACCTCTAGATTAAAAGAACAGTTTGAAATATCATTTTGGTTAAATTCAAAATCAGACATTTTTAATATTTTTACAATATCAATAATATACGTTTTTTTATAACAAATACCTTTAAATTTATTAACTAGTATATTAAATATAGCATTCTCAATATTCTTACTTCTGATTATAGAAAAATCATCAATGGTTAGTATACAGTGCTGTCTAATCTCAACAATCATAATATACCTTGCTTTACTTACGTACTATCAAAGCTTTTGAGTTTAACCTCTATATCATAAATATTTTAATCATTTTTTTAAATAATATTTGAATTAAGAGACACTATTATTATACATTACAAATTATGATTGTAATATACGGTTCTGGTGGATTTATAGGTAGTCACATAGTTAAAGAATTATGTAATGAATCAGAACACAATTCTAGTTTTATGTGTAGCAAGACTAGAATCTGGAATTATGATAATATATATGAAGAACTTAAATTATATAAACCAACATCTGTAATAAATGCAACAGGATACCCGACTCCTAGTAATATTGATTTTTACGAAGAGAATACAGAAAATAAATCAAATCTGATTCTCACTAATACTGCTGGTAATATAATTCTAGCCGATATATGCAATAAATTAAGAATACACTATGTTGCGATAATGTCTGGGTGTATATATGATTCTTATAAATGCACACATCCTTTGCGTTATCCGCGTGTCATGAAATATGTTAAAACTTTTAACGAAAAAAGCAAACCCAATTTTCAAGAAAGTCTTTATAGTAAGAACAGAGTTTTAACTGAAGAACTGCTATCTATTTATGACAATATCTGTATAGTAAGAATAAGAATGCCGGTATCTTCTTTTATGCATAATAAATCACTTATTAATAAATTAATAAATTATCCTAATATCACAAATGTGCCTAATTCTATAACAATACTGGACGACTGTATTAAAAAAATACCAAACATTCTAAAGCTTAAAAAGACCGGAGTAGTTAACCTAGTAAACGAAGGCGCTATTACAAATGCATTTATTTGTAAATTATATAAAAAATATGTCAACCCAAATCATACATTCAATATTGTTTCTTTAGACTATTTAGAAAATAAAAATAAAGATAAACCAAAACGGTCTAACTGTATTTTACAGCCTTCCAAATGTATTAGTCCAATACCAAATGCTTCAGATTCTTTATTAATAATTTTTAAAAAATTTAAAAGAACTATTGATATTTATTGTTAGCAAAAAAAATATTAATTATTATATACTTATAATATTAATCAACAAAAATGAAATTTACCCAACCAATCAAATTATTATTATCTTTATTCTTATTTACAAAATTAAAAGTATTAAATGCTAAGCTATGCACTGTGTCGTCTAAAGAAAAATATATGAGCCCGTCTGTGTATTCGAATGCCGGTGAATATAAAAAACCATTAGAGTTTATGTCAGAGCAATCGTTAGCATACTGGTATACGGACAGAGACTCTGATATGAATAGTGCTAAAAATAATCTACAAACATTTGTAAATGGCTGTGGCGGCGATTCTCCTGTTATTGTCGTATATGGTATGCCTAATAAAGACTGCGATGCTGGCGAATCTTCTAGCGGATTTAACTCAGACACATCCTCTTACAAACAATTTATAACTAATTTAAAAATAATAGCACCAGATAACTCAATTATTATATTAGAACCAGATGCAGCTGCTCTTACTATAGATGGATCTATGTGTGGTTCTAATAAAGGTTATAAAGATAATTTAAAACTAGCTATAGAAGAGCTATCTGGAAAAAATATATATCTGGATATCGGACATTGGATAGTTATATACGGTATGGATAAAATAAAAAAATTAACAGATTTTGTATTATCTATAGACTCTGAAAAAAAAATAAAAGGATTTAGTCTGAATTTATCTAATTATAGAAAAACGGAAGAAATGGAGGCAGCATGCAAAGATATAATTTCTGCTAGCGGTAGAGATTATAAATGTATTATAGATACTAGTAGAAATAACAATGGGCCAAGCGCGACAGGCACTTGGTGCAATTACAAAAACGCAGGAATTGGCATAAGCGAAAACGACCCAGATGTTTTAAGTAAGAAATCTTCTGTGGTAGATCACTACGTTTGGATAAAACCTGCAATAGAGCTGGATGGAAACTGTTATGGTAATTCAGAAAGCTACCAGTCAGATAAAGGAGCAGGTGCTCTAGATTTAGAATGGTTTAAAATATTATGGAATAATGGTTATTATAAGAATAAAGAAATAAGAAGCACCAGTGCTTCTTCTAATAATGTACTAACTGCGGTACCTTCTATTGATTATAACACAAATACACCAATATCGGATACTACACCAGTAAACACACCGAGTACGGTACCTGAAAAACAAACCCCAGTTTCTGGTTTTAAAATTAATAAAGTATGCAAATTAAAATAATTTATAACATATTATATTTTCTAAATACATAATATTATTTTTTTAAAACACAAAACTAAACAACGCGCTCCATTGAATATTAGAACTTACGTGTCTACCTGATAAACATCTAATATAAAAATTTACATACAGAGAATCTCCATTTGTTTTTCTTTCTTTATACCCTAAAGAAAAACTAGAATTTGCTATATTTGCTTTATATAAAGACGTATCGACGGGCATAAAGTTTCTAGTTAAAGAAATTGGTATAGCAAACAAAATGTCATTAGCTTTCACATTATTTAAATTACCAATACCCAAAATATTCATATCTGCACTTCTATTTCCTAAATTACTACATATTAATAAATAATCATCCGGAAAGTTATTTTCAAAAGTTTTACTTATATGCGGAGATTCAAATTCTACATTGTTTAAGTATGTTTTTTGTTCAAATCCGAGAACACTATGCAAGGACCCTGACGTAATATGGTTTGTTTCTTTAGATATATTAAATCCCATACCAAATCTTTGACCGGTGGTATTCTTAATATTTACTTTTTTTGTTGTGTAATTATATGACACACTAAAATCAGCAGCCGGCGTAAATAAGTTTGAATATTTATTCATTTCATTTTCTATATCCATTAATAACTTACCTAAAGATTCGTATCTAACTAAGCCTACAGAACTATTAATAGAGATAGTTGCATCTAAAGGGTCTAAACTATTTTGTATATAATTAGCATTGCTATCGTATAAACACATTTTGCAATTAAAATCATTATAATTAGGATATTGCTTTAAATCAGAAGATTCGTTAAATGATTCTATGAAATTATAAGCCGTAATGCTTTGAGTAGAAGTGCCTGAAATTTCTTTTACATTATTATACTTACCAGAGCCAAACCCTATTAGTGCTCCTATAGAATCTTTATGGTCAAATAATACATTTACTACTTCATTACATTTGATAGAATAAGAAGTTGTTGACGCATCAACTTCTATTTTTGGATTTGTCACAACGTTTGTAATTGAACTTTCTGTCACGTCAAATACTATATTATTTTTTTCTTCATAAGTTTCAGAATTTAATGCTGACTTTATAGCCTGACACAAATCATAATCAGTTTTTATATTTTCTGTAAACGGAATCATTATATCATATCTTATTTCTTCACCGTTAGATAAAGTATAGGATATTGCTATCATATTATTGCTATTACCAAATAAATTAATTTCTCCAAGCATATCAAAGTTAACTAATTCTATAGAGTTAGGAGCTTTAAAGAATAAACTAGAAGGGAATGACAACTGTACATCATTATTCAAATCATAAAGTACTGATTTATTAGCATTACTAATCAAAATATTTTGTCTTAATGACATTTCTATATCACTTTATTATATACATTACAATATAAAAAATGACTATAGCAAACCAAATAATTTCATTTAAGTTATCTGGTATTAACTACACAGGTACATCTACACAACTTAATTATACATCTGGAGTTACACAAGGAGTATGTCTAGAAAATAAAGCTTTAATAGTAGACTCTAATAAAAATATATCTGGAATAAATGCATTATCTGCGACATCTTTGACATCTTCTATCATAACAGGAACTATACAAACTTCTTCTCAGCCAAATATAACATCTATAGGATTATTAACATCTTTAAATGTTAGTGGTAATTTGAATATTCAGGGGCATAACGGTAGTAATGTTGGTCTGCAGCTAAATGGTTCTCTAGTATTAGCAAACGCAACAGAAATAAATTATTTATCTGGTATTTCTTTAGGAGTTGCCTCTGCTAGTAAAGCACTAGTAGTCAATTCTTCTAGAAATATTACAAATATAAATTCGTTAACTTCTAACGACTTAATAGTATCTAATAATTTATCTTATAAAGGTTCAGTAATTACATCAACTGGTTCTAAATTAAATTATGTAGATGTCACTGAGGGGTCGGCAGACGCTAGCAAAGCCTTAGTACTAAATTCGTCTAAAGAAATTACAGGAATAGTGTCCATTAGTTCTGCTAACGTGATATCTACTTCTTTAACGGGTACATTACAAACTGCACTACAGCCAAATATAACTTCTATAGGTACCTTGACTTCTTTAAATTTATCTGGTTCTATAACTAATGCAGTTAACATAACTATTTCTGGTAATATTACTAGTGGTGGAAATATAACATGTACTAATTTAACGGGGATATTACAGACACAATCCCAACCAAATATAACTTCAATTGGCACACTATCTTCTTTAAATGTTTTAGGTAGAACAACTACAGCAACTGCTACAATAGGAACACTTACTTTGGGTTCTATGGTATTGGATGCGTCAGCGTCTGATTTAAATAAGTTAAGCACTGTGGTAAATGGCATTGCTTCTGCAGATAAAGCATTAGTAGTTAATTCTTCTAGAGACATAAATAATATTAATAACTTAACTTGTGCCGGATTGACATCTACAGGAATTAATGGTCCGTTAATTACTTCTTCTCAAACTAATATTACACAGGTCGGTATATTGACTTCTTTAGAAGTAAGCTCCCCTCCGTTGTTTAGAATATTAAACAACAGTAGTAATTTTTCTGCTTGTAATATTTGGACTAATAATACTACTGTGCCTGTATCAGCTAGAATAGAAATGGATAATAGCGCTGTCAGATTTGGTACTACCTCTAATCATAATATTAGATTTATAACTAACGGGAATAATATATTGTCTATAGAAAATAATGGAAATGTCAGTATCGGCACTACTGCAACGTCAGCTTACAAATTAAATATTGTCGGGTCTACTAATACTTCTTCTTTATTCTTAAACAACATACAGGTAAATGCAACGGCCGGAGAATTAAATCTTTTGTCTGGTGTTTCTAGTGGGTCTGTCGTAGCTAGTAAAGCTATTGTGGTTGACTCTACTAGAAATATAGCAAACTTAAATAGTATAACATGCAGTTCTTTAAATTCTGATAATATATTAGGAACTTTGAATACTTCTTATCAACCAAATATTACACAAATAGGCGAGCTAAATGAATTAAAATTTAATTCTACCGGAGTCAGTGTGTTTATAAAAAATTCTACATCTACAGCAGCTGCTGCGTTAAGATTTCAGAATGATATAAGAAATATAGAAATTGGTTTACGTGGAAGTACGGCCGGAACTAATACTAATTGTTTATACATTGTGGATACTTCTAATACCCGATTAATTATGGATTCTTCTGGAAATATAACTATTGGTGGTAATACTAATACTGCAAACCATAAATTAAATATTATAGGAAGCTTAAATTCTACTTCAATATTTATAAATGGAACGCAAGTAAATTCAACGGCTAATGAATTAAATTTATTATCTGGAGTCTCAGCAGGAACAGCAAATTCAGGAAAAGTTTTAGTTGTAGACTCAAACAGAGATATTACAAATATTAGAAATATACAGTTAACTGGGAGTATATCAGGCACTATAAATACTGGTATTCAGACTGGAATTACACAAGTCGGTACTCTGTCTTCTTTAAATTTAGCCGGGGATTTGACAGGAGCTGTAAATATATCTTTAAGCGGGAATCTATCAGGAGCTAATAATATATCTGCAAATACTTTAACGGGTACTATTCAAACAGCTACTCAAACTAATATTACTCAGGTTGGCGTGCTAAATAATGTTTCTACTGTTGGAAATATAAAAGTAGGAACTGTAAATAGTTCGGCTTCTGATATGATACATATAGAAGGTAATAGTTCAAATGGGCTAGGATTGCAGATAGAAAATAGAAACACTACTTCAAATTCTCTTTCATATATTAGATTTTCTGGTTATAATGCGTCTAATGACAATTACGATTTAGCAAATATTTCTTGCGGTTATGTATCTACAAATGCTAACTTTGGGTATGGTTATTTGTCTTTTTCTACTAGAAATAATTCTAATAGTTTAACGGCTACTGAAAGAATGAGAATTACTGAAAATGGTTCTATAGGCATAGGAAAAAGCGTGCCTTTGTACACGATGGATATTGATGGTTCTTTAAATGCAACAGAATATAGGATAGGTGGAAATCTTATAGCTGCGACAGCATGGGAGTTAAATAGACTAGCTGGCATATCTTCTGGAGTTGCTAGTATGAATAATGCTTTGGTCACGGATAGCTCTAATTCTATAGGAAATATTAATTCTTTATCTGCTACTAGTTTAACTGGTACGTTGCAAACTGCGTCTCAGCCTAATATTACTTCTGTTGGTACTTTGATAGGTCTTAATGTAAGTACTAATGTGGCTCAGTTCACAGGAGGTATGTATTTAGTAGGAAACTTTAATTCTGCGGGGTCTAATATGTCTGGATTCAATAGCATAAGCGCTAGCACTCTGACAGGTACATTACAAACGTCATCTCAAACAAATATAACATCTGTGGGTACTCTTTCTTCATTAACAACAACAGGGTCTGTAAAATTAGGAATTAGTGCAAATGCGGCTCAGGATTTATTGCATATAGAAGGTACATCAACTAGTACTATTGGTATACAATTAGATAATATGAATACTACTTCTAACAGCGGAACTCATATCAAATTTAATGGATATAGCAATTCAAACACTAATTATGATTTGGCTAGAATAACATGTGGGTACGTTGCTGCTTCTTCTAACTTCGGATATGGTTATTTATCTTTCTCCACCAGAAATAATTCAGCAAATTCTATGTCGTCAGAAAGAATGAGAATTACGGAAAGTGGTTTAATAGGCATAGGTACAACCACGCCTTCTTACTCTATGGATTTAATAGGAACTGCAAGAGTAAGTCAGCTATTAATAGGTAGTAGTACAGATAATAACCCAGCAAGGGCTATTTCTGCCTTAAACCCCAGTATGACATCTGCAGACGATTATTATATTTCTCTCGGTAGATCAAATAGTACTGGAAATCAAGCAGAAATTAGATTTAGGTATGTATCGTCTAGTTCTATTCAAAACTGTCTTGACTTAGGTTTGCATTCTGGCGGTAGACTATCAATTAACGGAAGTGGCTGGTTAGGTTGTAAGGTAGCTACACCTTTGAATAATGTTCATATTAATCAAGAAAGTACAAATACATGTCTTAGATTAGATTATAATGGCGGGTCTTCTACATATATAGACTTAGGGGTTACAACAAGTAGTAGATTGTATGTGGCAGGTGGTGCTATTATAGGAGGCACTAACTCTGACCCTTCTAACTCATTTGTATTTATTAATGGAACTACTACTACTTCTGTTTCTAGTTATGGATACCTTACATCTAGTGGTTCTGTAGGGTCTAACGGATCTAGTGGTAGCTTTGGGTGTTCTCTTAGAACTTCTGGAAGAATAGTAGCGGGTGCTGAGATAAATGTTCTTTCTGATAAACGTCTAAAGAAAAATATAAAATCAATCAGCGATGGATACTGCAAAGACTTTGTATATAAAGTAGACTCTAAGTCATATGTTTACAAAAAAGATATTAGTGAAAAGGTAAACATAGGGTATGTAGCTCAGGATTTAATAAAGGCAGGGTTTGATGAACTTATTGGATTTTCTATTGATGATGTAGAAGAACTAGTGGAAGAAGATGGATTTGTAAACCCAGAAGGTCAAGTATTTACTGTAAATTACGAAGCAGTGGTGCCTATTCTTTCTAGAAACGTTAAAAATTTATTTGAAGAAAATAAAATGCTAAAAGAAGAAATATCTTTTATGAAAAAATTGTTAGAAGATATACAAAACAAATTAAATAGTAGTTAGACAATTTAAAATAATAAGCATGGATAAATCTGAATATAAGCTACTGGAATATACTTATTCTGAAGACGAACAAAAAAAAATTAACGAATATAATAAAAATAGAGTAAAAAAGTCTTTAGAATTATTAACATTTAACAGGGATAAACTACTTAATGATGATAATTATATTAAATTATCTATACCCGAACGAGTAAAGAAAGTACAAAAAATGGAAGATTTTAAATCTTATTGTATGGAATACCCTATGGTTAGTAAATATATTATTGCGTATGGTCTATTTTCTACAAAAGCATTTATTAAATATATGGAATGGAAAGCAAAGGTAAGGCCTTCTGATGATCTCAGAAATAAATTAGCAGGAAACCAACGAGAACAAGAAAAATTTAAAAATAAGTACATATATGCTGTGTATATGAAATATTTATATACTGAAAAAAACCCTCGTTCTGGATTAAGAGATATTAATAACGTATATATCTCTACATATGAACAGCTAAATAAAGAGACAGATTCATTTTTTGAAACGTATGAAAAAGCTAAGGCAGAAACTGAAAAGATGGAAGAGGATAACCTAGATAAACGGAAGGCTGATATTATAAAACAATTGAAAAAAAAAGTAGAAATTGAGAATAAAATTGATTAAATAATTTGTTTGTATATAGATACAATGGAGTGCAGACCATGGGAGGAATTAGATACTGATGAATATTTTATTAAATATATAAGAATAAGTCCCATTCTTACTTATTCTGAAGACGATTATAATATAAAAAAATTAAACTTGCAGACTAAGCTACTTAATAAATTTATGAATAAAGAAATATCTAAAGAAGATATACAAAAAATATATAGCTCTGTTATTGATATGCAAAATAAAATATCAATAAATCTTTCTGAATTATCTTACGAATTAAAAAAAATATATAAAGAAACAGAAGACAAATTAAATATAGAAAAAGAAAATCAGCTGGATGAAATAGCAAGACTTGCTAATGTATAGATTAATTTAATTATTTTTTTTATTTATTTTTTTTATAGTTATAGATATACACACATAGAGTAGTATTTAACTAACATTAAAAATGGCGATTCGTGGTGGTAAAAGTAAGCGTTCGAAAGTTTCTAAAAAAGCTCCTAAGGTAGTTAAGGCTCCTAAGGCGGCTAAGAAAAGCAAAAAGAGTAAGAAAAGTAAGAAGAGCAAGAAAGCTGGTCGTCGTTAGATGATTTAGCACTATTGTCATAGTTAATAAATATATGTTTTCATTAAAATGTTTTTGCGTTATAAATACATAATTTATTTTTTTTTGATTTCTATGTCTTCAAACTTTATATTTTCATAAAATATATTTGAATTTCTTTCTTTATAAGCAGGTAGTCTGTCGTAGAGTTGTTGCTTTAAGCAAGAATTGATATCACAAATGTCAACTATTTTTCTTTTTTTACTCAAGTACTCTTTTTTATTTCTAAATACTCGTCCTAAAATTTGTCTTGCTTTACTTTTTCTAGGTGTTGCTAAAACTAATCCATTTAATTTATCTATACTTACACCTGTAGAAGAATACGCATATGTTGTAAATATGATACTTGCTGATTGTTTTGCTTTATTAATAATATCTTCTTTACATCCTCCATACATAGTACAGGCTATTTCTATTTTTTCGTCGTCAGAAATAATATCATCTACTTTGCCGTTTCCTATGTTATGTATTTCTTCTATTAACATATTTTCTAATAATTCACAATGAGCTCTTCTATCGCTGAATACAAATAAATTCATCTCATTTTCTTCTAAAAGTTCTAAAATATTATTTAATATAAGTCTGTTTCTATAAGGGTCATTAGTTAAATCTTCTAACATTAATGGTACAGAAATCATACCATTACTATCTAGCATTTTATTTTCTGAATATTCTGGCGGCCCCGAATACTTAATTATTTTAACGTCAGATTCAAACTTATTATCTTCAGAAATATAACCATCTATATCTTTACAATAAATAACATTTCCTATATTTAGATGACTTATTTTATCTGTACCGTCTTCTCTCTCGCACGGAGTTGCTGACAGACCTAGCATATATTCGCTCTGAATATTTTTATATATACTACTAAAAGAATCAGTGCAGTATATATGGCTTTCGTCTAACACTACAAATCCAAACTTATTACAATAATTAGAAGTATTTAATTCTTCTTTTTTGTTAAACGGACTTACTATTTTTTCTTTAGACAAACTATTAACAATACCAACTACTATATCGCCGTCTTTCTTTTCTTTACCATAATAAACTCCTATTTTTGCAGATGGTATAAATTCTGTTAAAAGCTCTCTCCATTGTTGTAATAAATAAGTATTTGGTACTATAATAAGTGTCTTTTTTTTTAGCATAGAGATAATATACATAGCTAAGAAAGTTTTACCACCACCAGCTAACATACATACCGTGCATCCCGCAGTTCCTTTATTTTTATTGTCTATAGAAAATATATTATTCAGTATATGTTTAGCAACTACTGATTGATTATGTGTAGGTTCTCCTATAAATTCATGTAATAGCTCTTCTCCCGACTGAATTTTATTTATTGGTTCTGCTATTATACCAGAAGAGATTAAAGCATTTGTAGAAAATCTCGGCAGAAATAATAATTCTTTAGACTTATTGAATTTATATATTTTTTTTTCTATATAATAAGTACCTATCGGAGATTTAAACCTAATAGTAAACTTTCTAAGTAAGCTTTTATATCCCTTTTCTCCGAATTTATCTTTCAAATCCTGAACTTTTAGTTCAATTCCGTTTTTTGTAATGTTGGGTTTGATGTATTTAACCATAATATAAGATTATAGTAGAAATAACTAATATGGCGATTATAACCGTACAATGCTTAATTTATATAGTTTTATTCTTTTCTTTTCTAAATACTAATATATATATAAAAATTGTATCTTTTTTAATATGAGAAAATTTGTAACGAACTTAAAAACTTATATAGCTGTGAAGAAAACCACTTCATATATAAAAAAAAATAAAGATTGCGCATTTCAGATAGGTAGAGAATTCTGTACAATTTATTCTATAGTATATGAAGAGTTTAAGAAAAATGAACTATTCAACACAGACAATATATGGTCTGTATTTTTTAGAATAACTGGATTTGAAAATATGATACTTTATAAGTTTATAAACGAACATGTAGATTTTCCTAAATATTTTAGTAAATGCAATTTAAGACTTTTAACATTGAGTCCGCATATATTAAGTTCTTATTTTAGAGGTTATTATATAAATGATATGAGTTTATTTAGCACTAATATAAATACTATTTTGTCTTCAGATAGTAAACGATATCTGGTTCTTTACGATAACCATTATCATTATTTATTATTTATTTATAATTATCTGTCGACTAATCATACAAATATTATGAATGGTATTCATATGCAATTAAATGACAATTCTGATTTATATTCTATAAACGAAGAAAGCGATTTGATGTGTTATAAGCTAGTTTTTGAAAAAAATAACTTTGACTTTATAGACCCTATACGCCTACTTCTTAATTTTTTGTATAAAGATATATTTGACCACACAGAAACTTTAAGTAAAGAAGATAAATATTTATTTCTTTCTTTTATGAAATATAAAACGATTGTTTAGAATTCTTCGTCACTATCTTCAATATCTACTTTTATATATTTCATATACTTTTTATATAAGTACGATTGTTTGTCTTCTAAAGACAAATTACTAATATTATTTTTATTAAAATTATATAAAATAATTTTCCATTTAACGGGTATGTCGTTTGATAAAATAGACATTGAACATTTATCTGAAAATATCTCAGCTTTCGTAATAGATATTTGTTCATGTAATATATAATATTCTTTAAAAGAATTAATATAGTCTAAGTTATTTTGAAGATTTTGTCTATAATTGCATTTGTTGTATAAATAATTCATTTCTTCAATTTCATTAATTGTGTTATCTTCTACAATTCCATCAAATTTAAGAATATCTTTATTACGATTGATATATTCTCTTGCAATTTTTGAATCAGAACGTAATGTTAGATTTTTAGATTCTAATTTATTGATTACGTTAGTATATCTATCAAAAATAGCATCAATTCCGTTTTTATTTAATTTATTTCTAGCGTATGAATCATATATATATCCTTTATCTACATAATTTATAAATTTATTATCAAAATTAGCTTTTAGATATTCTTTAATTTCTATTTTTCGTAAATCGTATTGCTCTTTTTCTTTTTTTCTTTCTCTTTACGCTTAAGCTCTTCTTCTTTTTCTTTTTCTTTTTTTCTACTGTTTACAATATCTCTCTTTTCTTTAGCAATTCTTTTTTTATAAAGAGTTAGTAATCTTTCTTTATTTGAAATAAAATTACTATCAACATATCTTTGAATATCTAATCTGTTATATAATACTAAGCTTAATTCAAACACAGTCTTAGTCTGTACCTGACTGTTTAGAATTTCTATATCTAATTTTTTGTTAGAAAACTTATATAGTCTGTTAGCGTCTTCATAAGAGATATACTCAAAAGAATTATATTTGTCTATAGACGTTATACAATATGTACATATTCCAAATTGTACTGCGATATTATCAAAAGAACAATTACGGCAACATACTTTTACTAACTCTGAATTTAATTTATGATTAGAGTCAGAATATCCGATTTGTGCATTAACTATATTTACTTTATCTTGGGTAGATAGAAACGAGAGTAAATAGGAGAAAACATCTTCGTTATTGATTATAGAACTCATACTTGTATTATAATTATATATTTGATATATCTTTAATTTAATAGTAAATAACAATAGTTAGTATATAATGATTTGCCTTGAGTCTAAAGATAGTTTAGTATCTAATGTATGTTTCTTTTGTAAAGAGAAAAAAACTAAGCGAACGTGTCCGTTCCAAGTAGATGAAGCCGGAGAAAACGTACATATCTGTAATATATGTTCAAAAAAAGAATATATATCATTTACAGATGTAAAAAAGACATATATTGGTATAGATTATAGTTCTGATTGTATTAAATATATTAACGTATGGATTTCTACTTATAAAATTGATGCTAAATATTTCTTTAAAAAAGATTTAGATAGATTATATAACCAATTTGAATCAAAGTAATATTCTATATGATTTATTGTTAAAAAATATAAATTTATTTATTAATAATTATTCTTCTAAATGCAAGTAGAAATCTTTTTTAAGATATGTAAATAATTTCCACTCAATTCTAAAATTCCCAAACATACAACATTTTAATATATTTTGAAATTTACTGTTTAGTAATACATTTTTATATTCTTCAAAGTTATTATTACAAATAATTGCAAACGCTCCTTGTGTCATTCCAAATTCTCCTTTTTTATCAATAATAACATCATATATACCACTTTCTCCAAATATTACCTTACTTACTCCAAAATGTCCTTTATCATTTATAGAGCTATACATATATCTAACTCCGGATTTAGGAGTTGAATGAATAAGAGGGTATTTGAACTTTTCTGTTTTGAGATTGTTTATATAGTATCTAGTTGCATGATAAGAACTGTTAGATATTATAGTTATCTTATTGTTTTCATCGTTTGTAAATACTTTTTTAATTTCATTAAACTTCATATTAGCTAACCAGCTCATTTCATATAATTTTAACTTCCATTCAATATTTTCTTCATCAATAACAATAGTTTCTAAATTATTATTAACTTCTTTTTTTAACAAATACCAGTCATAACGAGTTCCGCATTTAAACGTTTTCATTCCATGTTTAGTATTTCTAATCTTTAATTTAATCATTGTATTTTCTTTAGTCATTAGATTAAATAATCCACTAGTATATGATTTTAAACCTTCTGGTTTTCTCCAACCACACGGATGGACATATAATAAATACCCAAAAGTGTTAATCCATTTATTTATAGATTGTTTTACAAATTCTTGCCACATGTTAACACCTCCCTTTCCAATCCCATTAGAATTATAAGGCGGGTTTCCTACAACTGCGTCAAATCCTTCTAAATTCCATTTCTTATTTATATCTAATTCTAAAGTATTTCCTAAACTATAGTTCAACTTATACTCTTTCCCGTTTTTATCTACTATCTGATTTAATAATAGCCTACAGATAA